>BNJU01000126.1_pt1 | contig 148221 bp, 190 predicted proteins | sample 8539281 | NCBI WGS metagenome assembly BNJU01 (sample SAMD00202456, study PRJDB9452) | human saliva metagenome | isolation source: human saliva | place: Japan | reverse complement strand
AGAAGTTGGTTGTATGACCAGCTTCTTTTTGAATCTAATTTACATAATTTATAATATGTAACAATCATAAACTATCTAAAGCATTCTTTTGTTCATCATTGACGATATGGGTATAGAGGTCAGTGACTTGTGTACTGGCATGTCCTAGCTGATGGCTGACCAAAACTTGCGATTTAGTAGCATCATAGAGCCTAGTCGCTAGAGTATGGCGTAGTTTGTGTGGAGTTACACGGACTTTGAAGTCCTCTGAGTACTTAGCAACCATTTTTTCAACACTAGAAGCGTCGATACGATTGGGAACGCCTCGGTATAAGGTCAGAAAAGAGCGCTGTATCTGTCTTTTCCGTCTTATAGCGTTGATTTCGAATGGCTAGATAATTCTCTAGGTAAGGCTTAGCAAAAGCAGCGACATTGACAGAATCACGTTTCCCCCCTTTTCGAGTGACATCGATCACCATCATTTTGAGATTGAGGTCTCTTAGATCTAGATTAACAGCTTCAGATAAGCGGACACCAGACGCTAGGAGAAGGGCAATAATGGCCAAATCACGTTCTTTGTTCTTATTAAATGATGAGAGAGCGCGATTTGAGAGCTGTTGTGGGTACTCCTGATCGATATAAGTTAGAAAACCTTCTGTTTCATCACCTAGAAAGAGTTTTTGCTTGATGTTTTCAGCTCTAGCAGCAAGTGTTTCTTTCTTTTTCTTGGTTGAAACTTTCTTCATTACATTACGATAGAAATAGGGTTCTCCCAGGTCGTTTTCAACCTCCTCTGTTAGATACTTGTAAAGACTAGAAAGTGCTGATAAGGTCCGATTGATGGTCGTCTGAGATACACCTTGCTTGGTTGTATTAGCATTCAGCAATGGACGTTCACGTAGATATAGGATAAAAGCTTCCATATCTTTCTTAGACATATTTTCCAAGACAGATAAAGGAATATCAGACATTTTATCAGCATTTGAAATTCCAGACTCTAAAACCCAGCTGAAAAATCGATCGTATTCCTTGAGATATTCGTACAAGGTTGTAAAACTGTAGGGCACAGCAAGCTTGGATTGGTAGTATTCCAGAACATACCAGGGCATGATTTGTTTTTAGTTTGTCGATTCGTTCCAGTAAAAATCTCACGTTTCATGTATTTTCTCCATAAGTAAGTCTACTAGTAGTATAGCATAGACTCATATATTTTTCAAGAAAATTATAGTTTTTCGGAAAAATGATATAAGAAACTTAAAACTAAAGTCTAACTTTCCCCAGTTATCCTGAACCCTTTATTAAATTTCATCATACTTGAGCAACATATTCGGAATCTTTTCTTCAAGACTCTTGCGAACTTTACCTTGAATTGCAGTGTCCATTTGGCTGTTTATGCTTGTAATGGTAGATTTGGTTTCTGTAGCAATTTTCTTAGCTGCTTTATTAAAGTTATCTTTCAATTTATTTTTTTGCTGTTATCGCTAACTTTGCTTCCGTAATGATTCGGTTTCTTTCCATCATACGATACATTTGTTTCAGTGCATACTGGTATTCTTCATCTGTGTAGTATTCATTCATTGGTGCTTGCATAATCTCTCCTTAATCTGTGAAATTCTTCATCTAAATCATTTCTTTTTTTACGAAACTCGTTATCGTATTTTTCTCTCTCATCTTCGAGTTTAATTCTACGATCTCTGTATACTTGATTCGAAAAGTGTCTCAAATTTTCTATTTCTGTAAAGTAGTCTCCAACATCATCAACACTTGTCTCAAATTTTCTCAAAATATGAGACATTTTATCAACTTCTTCGGAAATTAGTTTTTCTAAGTTTGCATTTCGTTCGTCTAGATCAAGGGCTTTGTTATCGAGTTTCTTCTTTTCTTGATAATATTGGTCTTCTAGTGCAAATAGTTCTCTTTCTTTCTCTCTAATTTCCTCCCATTTTACATCTTTTCTTTCCATTGTCGAAACTCCTTGGCTAATTGCTTATCTGTTGCTACTGTTTTTTCGATAACTTCCTGTAATTGTTTATCCATATTTTCAAATGCTTGGGCGGAAGCATTCATCTTAGTGGCTGTTGGATTTGTCTCTGCCTGAAACGTATCGATAAACTGTGCTTGAGTGATGCCTTGACTAGCAAAAATGGCATCAACCTCATAGGGAGCTAATGCTGTGTAGCTCGTAAAGTCGATTTTTGACCAAATTTCTTGTAATTCTTGATTGGCTTTTTTGGCTAAGGCGCTCACTTCATCAGCTCCAGTTCTTGCTGCTGTAGCCATAGATGACGATAAGATAGAACCCTGAGCTGCATCTAAGTATATTTCCTCAGAGCTACTAATGCCACCTGATGACCATTTTGACTTCAAGTCCTTGTAATGAGCCATTCCTCGGAGACTGTTGGCATACGCTCGATAAACGCCACTGATTAAGGGTTTCCCTCCTTTGCCATCTACAAGTTGACCAGTTACAGGATCAAACTCCCAGTCACCAATTTTGTGACTAGTTCCGTCAAGCCAATATATGGTATCAGGCATTTCTAAGAAAGACTTATTATACCATTCTGGGTGATTGAAATCATTCCAACGTACTACATCATCATGTTTTCTACGGTAATCTATAAACATTGAAGGATTGCTTTCAATAAATGCTTTTTCTTCCAGTGTGAGTGCACCGTATTTAAACCAAGCATTAAAGGTGGTTGTAGGGATATGGTATTTAGCTCCTACCTTCAGCATGTAGGAACCCTGTGAATAACCGGATAGTTGACTGACTTCGTATCGGGGGTCGTCCATAATCTCTTTTACGAATTTGTCAGCAACCTTATATTGTGGAGATAAATAAGTTTGCCTTGCAATTATGGCACTATTGACGTCGCGTGAGCTGAACATAGTTTTATTCACCGGACTATCAGGGTCAGTTCCTGCCGCAATCACAGCTACATTTTTATAATCTGGTTCGCCGTTCACAATAGGTGCAACCGCCAGTCCATCAAATCCCGTTACTGGGTCAGACTTAGTGGCAACAACACGGAATTCTTGACCATCGGAGGTGGTTATGGTGTTGGTTTCATCCGAAGATAACTTATCATTTGTTTTGGCTACAACTTTCTTTTCAACTTCCCTTTCAGCATATTCAGCATTGACACTATATACATTCTTCCCATGGTTTTAATTCATTGAGTTGTTTATCTGTATAATTAAATACCATTAATATTCTCCTTCTGAGCCATCTGAATAAATAATTTTTGTGAGTTTACTAGTCTTACCCCAGTGACTATTTAAAAATTCTCGGTCCTCTTTTCTATTCTCTCTCTCTAAAGATACATCAGAAATACGTTTATCTTTTTTTGAATAATTAATTTTATATTTTATGCTTCTCTCATTAAAATATAGTTCAACTACGCAAGTCCAACTTCCTGGAGGATTTGTGTAGTTTGCATTAGAAAATCTAATTTCTTCAATACCCTCATAACTATCTTTTAAAGTTTCAACCAAACTAACTTCATACTCTCTATTTCGACGCTCTTCTTGAGACTTCCTTAACATACTAAACATAAAAACACCTCCTGCTGTAATGAATGCAACTAACAAAAACGATTAGTAGCTTTTTATGACTTTTTAATTCCAGAATTGTTCATTTAAGCTTTTCTCCTTTTTCTTATTATACTATAAGATTTGTCTATATTACACTATAATAAGAAAAAATTATTTTAAATCTATCAATCATAGTAGGATTTCCTAGATCCGTTCCCGCAGCAATCACAGCTATACTTTTATAACCCGGTTTGCCGTTTACTATAGGAGCCTACCGCCAAACCATCAAAACCTGTTCCTCGGTGAGACTTAGTCGCAACGACACGGAATTCTTGACCATCGGAGGTGGTTATGGTGTTGATTTCGCCTTTTTTTAACTCGTTATCTGATTTAGCAGTAACAATATTTGTTCGGTTTTCTTTACGCTGTGCGAACTCAGTATTAACACTGTAAACATTCGGACCTTGATTCAATTCATTAAGTTGTTTGTCTGTATACACGTATTTATTCATCATAGCTCCCCTTCTGAACCATTCGAATATTTAACTTTAACTTTTGACTTAGTAGAACCTCGCCTAGAATTTAAAAAATGTTGAAATTCTTCATCATCCTTATTATATACTCCAATCCTAATTTTTATTCGAGTTTATATCAAAAGCTAAAACATGTTCTTTAGATGTTCCATCAAAAAATTTTAGTTTCACATCCGCCCCCCAAGCGTCTGAAGGAATTGAGCTGTACGATGGATTCGTAATCGTTACCTCCTCAATCCCTTCATAGGAATTCTTTAAGGCATTAACCAGACTTACTTCATATTCTCTATTTCGACGCTCTTCTTGAGATTTTCCTAACAAATTAAACATAAAAATACCTCCTGCTGTGATAGTTGCGAGTAGAAAAACTATGAATAATGGTTTATAGCTTTTTCTTAATCTATCTTTACTCATTATCATTTCCTCTTTTTCTCAGCATATTCAGCATTGACACTGTATACATTCTTCCCATGCTTTAATTCATTGAGTTGTTGATCTGTATAAGTGAAAACCACTACTGTACTCCTTTTTCTTTATCCGAATAATATATAGTAACTAAAGATGTTGTTTTCCCTTTATGAGAATTCAATATTTCCCACTGGTCGTTTATTTCTTTATTTGTTTTTCCATTAACAAAACCATTATAATTTTCAACGTCATTTAAAGAGTGGCCTACACGGTATTCTATTTTTACTTTATCTGAAAATAGAATATTTACATCACAAGACCAGTCGCCCGGAGGGGTTGTATATTCTGGATTAGAAATTTTGATCTCTTCTATCCCTTCATAGGAATTCTTTAAGGCGTTTACCAAACTAACTTCATACTCTCTATTTCGACGCTCTTCTTGGGATTTCCCTAACATACTAAACATAAAAACACCTCCTGCTGTGATAGTTGCGAGTAAAAAAACTATGAATAATGGTTTATAGCTTTTTCTTAATCTATTTTTACTCATTGTTATCTCTACTCCTCTCAGCATATTCAGAATTTACACTATAAACATTTTTTTCCGTGATTTAATTCATTGAGTTGTTTATCAGTATAAGTGTATACCATTAATATTCTCCTTCTGAACCATCTGAATAAATAATTTTTGTGAGTTTACTAGTCTTACCCAAGTGACTATTTAAAAATTCTCGGCCCTCTTTTTCTATTCTCTCTTTCTAAGGATACATCAGAAATATGTTTATCATTTTTTTGAATAATTAATTTTATATTTTATGCTTCTCTCATTAAAAAAATAGTTCAACTACGCAAGTCCAGCTTCCTGGCGGATTTGTGTAGTTTGCGATAGAAAATCTAATTTCTTCAACACCCTCATAACTATCTTTTTAAAGTTTCAACCAAACTAACTTCATACTCCCTATTCCGACGCTCTTCTTGAGATTTCCCTAACATACTAAACATAAAAACACCTCCTGCTGTTATAATTGCGATTGACAAAACGATTAGTAACCTTTTATAACTTTTTTTAATGCTGGAATTGTTCATTTAAGATTTCCTCCTTTCTCTTGTTATACTATAAGATTAGTCTATTTTACACTATAATAAGAAAAAGTTGATTTACTTCTATAAGGTCTTAGTAGGACTCCCAGGATCCGTTCCCGCAGCAATCACAGCTATACTTTTATAATCAGGTTCGCCGTTGACAATAGGTGCAACTGCCAGTTCATCAAAACCTGTTTCAATGTCAGACTTAGTGGCAACAACACGGAATTCTTGACCATCTGAGGTAGTTATGGTGTTGGTTTTTTCTAAATTATCAGGAGATATATTTTCAATGAGATTTGAATTGACATAAGTCCTACCGTTACGCTTAGCGAATTCAAGATTTACACTATATACAGCATAATCCCGATTCAAATTGTTTAACTGCTCATCTGTATAGGAAAATGTCATCATTGTTCTCCCGTGCTATTATCTGAATATGTAACAATTACTTTTAAGTAGGTCACTCCTTTGTAATTGTTAAGGAATTGCCTTTTCTCATTGGTCAATGATCCTTGATAATTCTTTTTATCATGGAGTCCATGGCCTATCCTATACTTAGTTTTTCTTTCATCATTAAATTTGATTTCTACATCACAAGACCATGAACCTGGAGGGTTTGTGTAGTTTGGATTGGAAATCTTAATCTCCTCAATCCCTTCATAGGAATTTTTTAAAGCGTTGACCAAGCTGACTTCGTACTCTCTATTCCGACGTTCTTCTTGAGACTTCCCTAACATACTAAAGATAAAAACACCTCCTGCTGTGATAGTTGCGAGTAGTAAAACTATGAATAATGGTTTATAGCTTTTTCTTAATCTGTCTTTACTCATTATCATTTCCTCTTTTTCTCAGCATATTCAGCATTGACACTATATACATTCTTCCCGTGGTTTAATTCATTAAGTTGTTTTTCTGTATAATTAAATACCATTACTGTTCCCCTCTTTCTTTGTTAGAGTATGTAACCGTAACTGTATTAGTTGTTATTCCTTTTCTTCGGTTAAGAAAATCTCGCTGTCCATAAGTCATACGACCGTTATAATTTTCTATCTCATCTAGGTTATGTGGAATTCCATAGAATATTTTTTCCCCATCTTCAAACAAAATATCAACCTTACAAGACCAGTCACCAGGAGGGTTCGTATATGTTGGATTGGAAATTTTGATTTCTTCTATCCCTTCATATGAATTCTTTAAGGCATTTACCAAACTAACTTCATACTCTCTATTTCGACGTTCTTCTTGGGATTTTCCTAACATACTAAACATAAAAACACCTCCTGCTGTGATAGTTGCGAGTAGAAAAACTATGAATAATGGTTTATAGCTTTTTCTTAATCTGTCTTTACTCATTATCATTTCCTCTTTTTCTCAGCATATTCAGCATTGACACTGTATACATTCTTCCCATGCTTTAATTCATTGAGTTGTTTGTCAGTATAATTAAATACCATTACTGTTCCCCTGTTTCACCATTTGAATAAATCACTTTTTACATTTTTCTGTAATTCCACGATGGTTTATCAAATATTGATTATCATCTTTTCGAGAACTATTTTGAAAATCTCTACTTCTTATTTCGTTATTTTGTTTATTAAATGCGATTATATAACTTAGTTGTTTGCTATCAGAGAAAAAAATATTTTTAACTTTTTGCGCCCCAAGCATCAGACGGAATTGATGCATATGAAGGGTCGGTTATATGTACCTCCTCAATCCCTTCATAGGAATTTTTTTAAAAGCATTAACTAGACTTACTTCATATTCTCTATTTCGACGCTCTTCTTGGGATTTCCCTAACATACTAAACATAAAAAAACACCTCCTGCTGTAATGGCTACGAGTTACAAAAACGATTAGTATCCTTTTATGGCTTTTTTTATTGCTGGAATTATTCATTTAAGCTTTTCCTCTTTTTCTACTTGAAAAACTCTTCATTTACAGTATAATTAGGAAAAATCTTGGGTTAAATTATTCAACTGATTATCAGTATAATTAAATACCATTATTGCTTTCCTGTTTCACCATTTGAATATCGTACTAATATTGTAGATTCTGTTTTACCAATGTGTTTTTGAAGTATCGACCATTGTTGATCAATTTCTTCATTAGTTTTTCCTTTCATAAGACCATCATGGTTTTTCTTTATAGGTTAATCTGTGATTAATTTCATAAGTAATAGTTTGACTATCATTGAACTCTACTGAAATATCACAAGACCACGAACCCGGTTTTGTCATTATAGTAAGGATCATAATCTTAATCTCCTTAATCCCTTGGTAGGAATTCTTTAACGCATTAACCAGACTTACTTCATATTCTCTATTTCGATGCTCTTCTTGAGACTTCCCTAACAACCTAAACATAAAAATAGCTCCTGCTGTGATGGCTACGAGTAACAAAACGATTAGTAGTCTTATATATCTTTTTTTATTGCTGGAAATATTCATTTAAGCTTTTCTCCTTTTTCTCCTTGAAGACTTTTCGTTCACACTATAAACAGTATAATCTTGGTTTAAATTATTCATCAGTATAATGGAAATTCATCATAGTTCTCCTTGCTCGCTATCAGAATAAGTAATTCTCACTGACTTTAAAGTTTTCCCTCTATGAGTTTCTAAATACTGCCAATCTTCGTTTGTTTCTTGACGGCCACCATAATTGATTTTATAGTTTAAATGATGATTAATTCCATATGAAAGAGTTCTTTCATCTTTAAATTTAATTTCTACATCACAAGACCACGAACCAGGAGGGCTTGTGTATTCTGGATTAGAAATTTTAATCTCTTCAATCCCTTCATAGGAATTCTTTAAGGCATTCACCAAACTAACTTCATACTCTCTATTCCGATGTTCTTCTTGCGATTTTCCTAACAACCTAAACATAAAAACACCTCCTAATGTGATGAATACGAATAGTAAAACTATGAATAATGGTTTATAGCTTTTTCTTAATCTGTCTTTACTCATTATCATTTCCTCTTTTTCTCAGCAAATTCCGCATTGACACTATATACATTCTTTCCATGCTTTAATTCATTGAGTTGTTTATCAGTATAACTAAATGCCATTATTGCTCTCCTTCGTCATTATTAGAATAAGTTACCCTAATTTTCGAAGCAGTTTTACCCTTGTTTTCATTTAAAAATTGTCGATCTTTTACTCTATTTTCCCATTCCAATGAAGTATCTGTTATTTCTTCAGTGTCTAGAGAATATCCAACACCATACTTAATTTTTACTTCATGTTTAAATTTGATTTCTACATCACAAGACCACGAACCAGGAGGGCTTGTGTATTCTGGATTGGAAATTTTAATCTCTTCAATCCCTTGGTAGGAATTCTTTAAGGCATTAACCAAACTTACTTCATACTCTCTATTCCGATGTTCTTCTTGCGATTTTCCTAACAAACTAAACATAAAAATAGCTCCTGCTGTGATGGTTGCGAGTAACAAAATGATTAGTATTCTTGTATGACTTTTTTTAATTCCAGAATTATTCATTTATGCTTTTCTCCTTTTTCTTATTATACAATATTCTAATCATTCTTTACAAAGTAGGGGGAAAAAAATCATACTATATACTGAAAATCAGATTTCTAATTCTTAAAAAACCAAATCTTTTTGATTTGGTTTTTTTAAGAATTATATTTAATTTTATTTATACCGATTATACTCATCTTTTTTTATGTACTACCATGTAGCAGGATACCAAGATGACGAAAATTTTGATTAGGTAGGTTTCGTATCGATCAATATCTATGGTTAGCTGAGACAAGACGTTAATGATCGAATGTGTCATAACGCAAATCCAGAGATTCTTTGTTTTGATATAAAGAGCTGAGAGTATGAAAGAATTCGTCATCAATCCAAATAAAAACGGTAGAGTTTGCAGTGTTGCTAGGGAGCCGTCAATTTAAAAGAACAACAGATGCCAAATTGCCCGGCTGAAAAATGTTAGGATTGTTGAGTGAAAATACGGCAGCTTCTCTTGTAAAATTGGTTGAAAGACATATCGCCATCCAATCTCTTCTATACCACCAAAGAAAAGAAATTTGAAGAACATCAAAAATGGGAGATACCAGCTAAATTCTACTATTTTCCCACCAAACATTAGAAAAGAAAAATCAAGGATAATTAGGGAAAAAGATAATAAATAGTGTTTATAACTGGTATGAATGTTAAAAAAATCGTTAACGATCTTCTTAAAAAGGAATATGAAAAATAGTGATTTTGCAACAATAATTCCCCAAAGAGCTGAAGAAATGCCACCTAGAAAGATTCCTAAAAATAGATAATAGATTGGAATGAATAGAAAAAAAGATTCAAGAGAAAGAAAAAGGAGACAAACTGATATTATTTTGGCTAAATGTGCCTAGCAAATATACTGCAATTGCCTTATTTCTTTTTCATAGAGAATCCTTTCAATGATATTTTGCGTAAAATAAATTATGTAAACAGAACTTATAACAACAAATCTTTGACTTTTCCAATTTCACTTTTTGGAATCACTAGGTGAATCATATCACCAAGATACATTCTAGTTGAGCCGTTAACTGTTTGGCTTTTGCCATTATGGACTTGGGTTGTGATGAGTACGTTATGTGGCAAGTTGAGTTCATGAACCTGTTTTCCAGCGATTTTATCAGATACGGGGATTTCAATGAGTGTGACTTCTCTTTCATCTGTCGCTTCTTCTGGCAGCATTTTTTCTAGCATGGCCTCATAGACTGGCGCACCTTTAAGTAAATCCATGATGATATAGGCAACTAGGGTTACCAATCCAAGTGGCATGAGGTTTCGAATGTCCCCTACCATCTCAGTAACAAGTATCATAGCGGTTAAGGGAGCCTTGGATATTGCCCCAAAGTAGCCACTCATTCCTAAAATGACAAATATAGGAAACTGCTCCTGACTGACAAGCCCCAGATTGACACAAATGACACCGACTAGGGCACCAAGTAAGGAACCAAGCGCCAGAATGGGAAGGAAAATTCCTCCTGGAAGGCCACTTCCATAACTAATCATGCTCCAAATAAAGCGGATCAAAAAGTAAGCTAATAGAACTTGAAAACTAAAATTTTGCTCAGTTAAGGAAAGAACCAGCTGATTTCCACCACCAAGAATTTGTGGCAAGAAAATCCCGACTGGTATGATAAGGATAAAGGCTAGGATTGGATAATAAGCTCTATCTAAATGGATTTTTTGACTAATCCAGTCATAAATTCGACCAACATTGAGTACAGCTTTCTCATAGAGAAAACCAGAAAACCCGAGAAAAACTCCCATAAGGAGGTATATCCAATACTGGTCTAGGGTCATGAGAGGAATGTTATCTGGCATATCCAGTACAGGTGTTAGCCCAAATATGAGCAGAGAAACAAAGTTTGCTACGAGACTAGCTGCTAGTGTTGAGACCCAGAAAAAGCGTGAAAAATGATGATAGACTTCTTCTACAACAAAGAGGAGGCCTGCAATCGGTGCATTAAAGGCAGCGGCTAAACCTGCAGCAGCTCCACTGGCGATCAGGGAACGTTCCTCTACTGGGCTAGATTTGAGCCACTTGGCTATACCTTTACCACCAACTGCTCCAAGTTGAATACTTGGTCCTTCTCGACCTAGCATAAGGCCACTGGCAATAGCAAGAATCCCTAATACATATTTCTTCCAGAGGACACTCCACCAGTTAAGAGACATGAGTCCTTTTAGTTCGGCTTCGACTTGAGGAATTCCTGAACCCTTGATATCTTTTTCTGACCGAGTTAGTTTCGCGCTAAGCCAGCAAACTATTACATAAAATAGGCCAATGATAAAAAGATTGCGCACTAAGTGCGATTGATCTTGATAGAGTCCTTGTATCAGATGGAAACCCTTTTCGATTAAGAAACGAAAGGATCCGACGATTAGCCCGACGACGAGACCAACAATGATTCCTCGTCCAACTTGGGATAATATGGTGCTTGAGGCAAAGGCAAATTCTTTCTTGGAACTAAGTGTTTCTGACTGTTCCTCCATAATCATTTCCTCTTACTTGTCTTTCTTAGTTGAAACCAGTGTTTTGACTGGTTCAAAACTGGTTCGGTGAATTGGGGTGACACCTAGTTTTTCAAGCCCTTCTAGATGTTTAGCTGTTCCATAGCCTGCATTAGTCGTGAAATCATAGCCAGGATATTGCTGATCGTATTCCTTCATCAATTCATCCCGTGTCACCTTGGCCACTATAGATGCAGCTGCGATAGAGAGGGAGTTAGCATCTCCTTTGATAATGGAGGTTTGTGAAATTGGTAACTCCAGTTTCATGGCATCTATCAAGAGGTGCTCGGGTTGGAGACTGAGCTGGGAGATTGCTTCCTTCATGGCAAGTTTGGTTGCTTCATAGATATTGACTTGGTCGATGACCTGATTATCCATGATACCAATCCCGATTGCCAAGGCTTGGTCTTGAACAGCTTGATAAATTTCCAGATGTTTCTTTTTAGGGATTTTTTTGCTATCGTTGAGGCCTCTAATCTTACAATTTTTTGGCAAGATAACGGCTGCAGCGACTACAGGTCCAGCAAGAGGACCACGGCCGACCTCGTCAACACCTGCTACTAAGGTCAATCCTTGCTTATACAGTTCTTTTTCATAGGAAAGCATAGTTTTTAGGCGAAGGTCTTCATCCAGTTCAGCCTGAATGGCTTTTTTACGCTTGCTGATTTCCTTTTGAACTCCAGAGCGACTATCCTTTTCCAGTTCAAGAAAAAGGGGATTGTCTAATTCTTTGACAGTAGCAAGAAGTTCTTTGATTTCTTTAATCGTCGTCATCAATGTCGTCCAATGTATCTAAGGTATAGTTACCGAGTTTTCCATCACGGACTTCCTTGACGAAGAGGCTGTAAAAGCGGTCGTAATCATCTCGGAAACCGAGAGCACGGGTCATATCCATGATGATAACAGGTGCTTCTTCTTCTATCTTCATTTGTTTGAAGCGTTCAGCTAGCTTTTCTGGATAATGTTTTTTGAAATAATTGAGACCAAAAATGGTCACTTCATCCATAGGGAGTAGTTGATCTTTAATTGCTCCAGTCAAGGCTAGTTTCAAAGCAACGGTTTCGTCTTCGAACTTAGGCCAGAGAATCCCTGGCGTGTCTAATATTTCAAGGTCTTTATTGGTTTTGAGCCACTGTTGCCCCTTAGTAACACCTGGTTTATTGCCGACAACTGCAATCTTTTTCCCAGCCAAACGGTTCATGAGAGTTGACTTACCGGCATTTGGAATTCCGATAATCATGGTCCGCAAGGTTTCGATCTTGATACCGCGTTCTTTCTGGCGTGCAATTTTATCAGCCATGAGTTTTTTAGCTGCATCCGTCACAACTTTTACAGTTACTTGCTCTTTGGAGTTGATAGCCAGAGTTTGGATTCCCTGTGATTCAAAATACTGACGCCATTCTTTGGTCATTGCGGGGTCAGCAAGATCTGCCTTATTCAAAATCAAAAGCTTTGGTTTATCCCCCACAATCTTGGTTAACATAGGATTTTGACTAGATAAAGGTAGCCGAGCATCCACCAAAATCGTCACAAAATCAACAAACTTTAAATTCTCCTGAACTTGCCGCCGAGCCTTAGACATGTGGCCCGGAAACCATTGAATAGTAGCCATAATATTTTCCCCTTCCGACTAAAAAAAACGTAGTAAAAACGTTTTCTTTCTTACTACCTATTCTATCATAAATGAGGAACTTTTGCACAGGCTTTGACCATAATAAATGACAAATAGTATAGGTCCGACACATCCTTGATGCCAGTCTGAATTTACTTGACTTTTTTTGCCAATAGGTATATACTTAGTATATACTAATTCGTGGAGGTAGAGCAATGAATACAGTAAAGACTCGGAAGGTTGGGAATTCTCTCACTGTAACCATTCCTAAAAATTTAGGTATGACAGAAGGTCAAGAAATGGTTGTCTACAAAGGGATTGACGGAGTCATTGTCTTAGCTCCAAAATTAAAAGATCCCTTTGATGGGATTGCTGATTTGAGAATGACAAACGATTTTGAAGGGGTAAGGTCACTTGATAGCGAAATCTGACTATATTCCTGAAAAGCAGGATATCATTTGGCTGAACTTTGATCCATCAGTCGGTCGGGAAATCCAGAAACGGCGACCTGCCTTGGTAGTTTCTAGGAGAGAATATGCCTTGCAAACTGGTTTTGTGGCTGTCTGTCCCATCACTCATGGCCAACAAGGTTTGGCAGAAAAAGGCTTGCTCGTTCCTGTCTCGTCGGACAAGGTAGATGGTGCTGTCAATCCATTTCAACTGTATACCTTTGATTTTCGGATGCGAAATGCTCAAAAAATAACAAGAATGGACACACAATGTTTTCAGAAAGTTGTCCAACTTTACCAGTACATCTTTGGAGATACTTAAATCCTACCATGCATAGACAAGGTAGGATTTTTTTCTATATGAGCAATCTATCTAAAAAAACGGGTGAAGGCAATTTGTCAAAAATTCCTCTAATTCAGCTTTCTTGTGCTGATGATAGATGTTCTGCCTGAAGGCATTCTTTTAGAAAATCGCGGACTTGTTCTGGTGCAATTTCAAACTCAAAGGCTTTCATCTTGTAGAAAAAATCGATGAGATGCTCAGATAAGTATTCATCTGAAAAGCGTACTTCTCTACTTTTTCGAAATTCTAATAAGAGTCGAGCAAAGCGGGCTTTTTCTTCAGGAAGCTCACGGAAATAGGAATTGAGGAGCCAGATCTGCTTCTGCTTTCGTTCAATCGGATCTTGGTTTGCAATCCGCTGATCCTTTTCCAGCTCTTTCTGGTTTTGTTTAGCCTTGATAGCCCGTTCGTCTCTATTCTTACCAAAGAGGATTTTTTCCCATTTTCGTTCTTCTTGGGTCAAGGTTTCTGTAAAGCCGAAGTAATCTTGATAGGCTCGTTCTGCAGGCCCCATAGCAAGAATGAGGCTGTCAGCGTATTGCTTGGCGATTTTATCTCTTTTCTTGCGTTCTTTCTCTGCTTGAATCCGTAGATGCTGCTCGTAGTCGATTTTCTCCTTGCCTAGTTTGACAAGGTAGAGTTGGTCATCGGTCTTACCAAGTAAAAAAGGTTTGATACACTTTTCCAGCACTTCTTCCATACGAGCCTTCTTCTTTGGATCTGCCTTGGTCCAATTTCCCCCTTGAAAGACCTCTAGGAAGAGCTGATAGTCTCTCTCAAGCGCGAATTGATTGCCACGATTGGCTTTGAAAACACCTTTCTCCCAAAACCATTTTAGAAGTCGCTCGTCAAAATCGCTTTTAGTAACCTTGATTTTTTCCTTTTTCTGAGCTTTTCTGGTCAGGTTTTCAACTTTTCTGAGTAGTTTTTCTTCCTCTTCTAGTTGCTGATCGAGGCTAATACGATGAAAATGGCGAACACAGTCGCTTCCGATAGGAAAAAGACGCTGAGCTGTGACAGTATTAAAGAGTTCGTAAGAGTATTTAATGGCATTCCCGCAAACACAATTACTACGGCCAATACCATTAAAAATCAAGGAGACTTCATTCCATTCCTTGGTAGCTTGATCCCAAGTATCGGCTTTTGAAGCCTGTAAAACCGCATCGTGCAGGGATTTTCTAACTGGAAGTGTCATGAGGTCTCCTTTCTAGGTTATACTTTTACAACTTGAACCTCGTCTTTGCCGAGCAAGATCAAGTATTTTTCAATGTTTTCAATCGAATAGGCTCGTGATAAGGCCTCACCGTATAGGGCTAACTGGCCACGATAGCGGTCTATGAGTTGACTTGGTTGATCGTAACGGTCTGTCTTATAGTCGAAAAGAATAATTCTGTCCTCGTAAAGTAGATAGCCGTCCAAGATCCCACGAACAACAAAGTCTTCCTGACTTTTTTGGTCCCGCTTGAGCATAGAAAAAGGTTGCTCGCGGTAGAGATGGTCTGTATTAGCAAGAATTTCCTGACCAAGTGCTGTATCAAAGAAGGCAAGAATTTTAGAAAGATTGATCTTGTCTCTAACAGCTGGACTAGTCTGAACTTGATTGAGAGTTTCTGTCAGGCTAGCAAGTGTTGGTTGCTGACCAAGGTCCATTCTCTGCATCAGTTCATGGGTGGCACTACCAATCTCAGCTCCAGTTACCTTTTCTTTAGTTGAAAAATCTGGTAAATCAAAGCTGATTTTCTTCTCAGTTGATTGAGTTTGGTTAGCAATTTGTACCCCTTCCATATCCATAACGGGTTCGTAGAATTTCTTGATTTGGCTTGGGGTTTGAACACTAGGAAGCTCAATAGCTGCACGGTGAAGCGTATTATAGACTTCTACTTCTTTTAGCATTTCCAAAGCTTCTTTGATGGTTTCTGACTGGCGATTGTCTGCTTGAGATCTATCTTGTAGAGAACTCTTGTTTTCCAACTCTCCGATAGCTTCTCTAGTCAACTGATCTTCACCAACAAAACGATAGCTAAAGTTGAGATTGTCCTTGGCAAATACTTTACTGATAGCCCAGATCCAATCTTGAAAATTTCTTGCTTGCAGTCTGGTATTGCTATCTAATTTTCCGATATTTGCTGGCGGGTATTCCTTGGCTTCTAGCTTTTCACGAGAACCCTTACCGACAAGATAGAGCTTTTTCTCAGCCCTCGTCATGGCAACATACAGCAAACGCATCTGCTCTGAATAGCTAGCCAGTTGCAGTTCTTCTTCATTCTGGGTATAGGTAAGGCTAGGAATGGAGAGTTTAATGGTTTTAGGATAGTGTGCTTCCACTGCTCCTGTTTCTACCTTGGCAATGTATTTGACACCAAGCCCATTTTGACGACTGAGAATAACTTCTGACATCGAGTCTTGCTTGTTGAAGTCCTGATCCATATTGAGGATAAAGACGTAAGGAAACTCCAGTCCTTTGCTCTTGTGAATGGTCATGAGTTCCACGGCATCTTTAGGTGGAGCGACAGCTACGCTTGCGAGGTCATGCTGAGCCTCTAAAACTTGGTCAATCATACGGATAAAACGTGATAAGCCCTTGAGATTGCTCTTTTCAAACTGATCAGCACGTAGCGCTAGGGCATAGAGATTGGCCTGTCTAGCAGGGCCATTTGGCAAAGCCCCAACATAGTCATAATAAAAACGGTCATTATAAATCTTCCAAATCAAGTCATAGAGAGAGTGGGTTTTGGCATATAAGCGCCAAGAATCCAAGATATCCATGAATTGATTTAATTTTTCTGCTAGATCTGTGTGAATTAACTCTTTCTGGCTAGCTGCTTGTTTATGAGCATTGACCAGTTTCTCATAGAGATTTTCTTGGACTTTATCAGTTGCTTTCTGAAGGGACAAGCGTGCCAACTCGTCCTCATCAAAGCTAAACATAGGAGACTTCATAAGGGCAACCAAGGCATAGTCTTGCAGGGGATTGTGGATGACACGAAGCGTATCCAACATGACTTGCACTTCCAGGGATTGGAGGTAGTTATTTTGCTCGCCGTCGGTTTTAACAGGAATTCCGTACTCAGACAGGGCGAGGAGAATCTGGTCATTTCGACTGCGACTGGAGGTCAAAAGTGCGATTTCTTTAAAAGCAACACTTTTTTCCTGATAAAGTTTCAAGATTTCCTTGATGACCAGACGCATTTCCCCAGTGAGTTTTGTTTCTGTTTGGCTCTCTTCCTCCTCTTGTCCGCTGTCGTCCTTATCGTAGAGGAGAAATTCTGCCTTATTTTCTGGATTGGGAGTTAGTTTAGTATTGACAAAAACAAGCTGGTGCATGCTATCATAGTTGATTTCGCCGACCTCTTGGTCCATAAGGCGTCCAAAAACATCATTGGTTGCCGATAGCACTTCTGAACTACTACGGAAATTTTCCTTGAGTAGAATCAACTTGCCTTCTTGAGGATTATGCGCATAGCGTTGGAATTTCTCATTGAAAATCTGCGGATCTGCCTGACGGAAACGGTAGATGGACTGCTTGATATCTCCAACCATAAAGCGATTGTGACCATTCGACAGCAATTCCAACATTCTCTCTTGAATGTGGTTGGTATCCTGATACTCATCGACCATGACTTCGTGAAATCTCTCTTGATAAGTCTCGCGAACTTGTGGGAAATTCTCTAAATCTCAATGGTGTAATGACTGATATCAGCGAATTCAAAGGCATTTTCTTGGCGTTTACGTTCGCGATAAGCCTCCACAAAATCACTCATAAATGTTTGGAAGGTTTTAGCTAGCTCCCAAGTATCTTCATGATAACGTTCTTGATAGTCGAGAATGGTTATCTGGTCCGCCAGTTGTCCTAGTTTAGCAAACTGGACCTTTCTCTCATCGTTATAGGCATCAGCCAGTGGTTTCAAATCGGCCTTACGACTAGAATTAGCCAGAGCTCGACCATTTTTCTCCTTAGAGATGACGACAATACGCGCAAGAACTGCTTGATAAGCCTGGCTATCGGACTCTTGATTTAAGGAACTAATTTCATCCAGAACCTGTTGCATAGCTTCTAAATAGGCAGCTTTGGGAAACTCCTTGGCATCATTATCCAGATGATAACGGAAAAAGCTTTCCAAATTCCAAAGCGCTTGCTTGATTTGCTCGGTCAGTTTGTCTTTTTCATTTGCAAAGTCAGCTTCCTCAAACCCTTTGAGAAAAGACTCGTTCAACCATTTTTGTGGACTGCTGGTGGATTGGAGGAAATCATAGATTTTGTAGACTTGTTGGCGCAGACCACGTTCATCCTTGCCTCGTCCAGCAAAGTTCTTGACCAAGCGACTAAAGTTCTCTTTATTTTCATCTTGGTAATGGGCTTCAAAAACCTGATGAAAAACTTCGTTCTTTAAGAGTAACTGTTCACTTTCATTTTGTAGAATACGGAAGTTCGGTGCGATATCAATCAGATAACCATGCTTGCCAAGGAATTTTTGTGTGAAGGAGTCCATGGTTCCGATGGCAGCGTTTGGCAGGTCTGCCAACTGACGTCCCAAGTGTTGTTTGAGATCAACATCATCGGTTTCTTGGATTTGTTGGCTGATTTTTTTCTCCAAACGTCCTTTTAGTTCAGTGGCAGCCTTGACGGTAAAGGTCGAGATAAAGAGTTGAGAAATTTCGACACCACGGGCTAACTGATCCAGAATACGCTCTGCCATGACAAAGGTCTTCCCTGAACCAGCGGATGCTGAAACTAGGATATTTTGCCCTGCCGTATAAATGGCTTCGATTTGCTCAGCTGTTTTCTTCTGTTCCTTGTTCGAACTCGCTTCTGCTTCTTGCAGTTTTTGAATTTCTTCCTCAGTTAAAAAGGAAATGGGCTTCATCGATTCAACTCCTCTCTCATTTTCTCAAACCAAGCTTGCTTGAGCTTTTCTCCAACCAGACGCTTGCCATCAGCTAAGTCCAACTTCTCTAGGAAACGGGCTTGTCCTAAGTGGTAATTTGCTTCAAAACCTGTGATGGCTTGGTGTTGCTGGACGTATGGGGCAATGCTTCTGCCATTTTCGGTATAGGGATTAATGGCAAACTGACCTTGTAAAATCTTCTCAGCTACCTTCTTATACAGGTGGGCATTATAGTCCAGCAGGAGCTGGAACTCCTCGTCTGTCAGCTGATTGGCCTTGTTTTTGTTATAAAACTCGCCCAAGTGACTGCTTTCTTTTTCTAAAAAGAGTCCTTGGTATTTCATTGATTTGCTGGCTTCTACTACTGCTCCTGCCAGACTTTTAACAGCTAATAAAGATTGGACGGGTTCAGCCATTTCCAAGTACATAGCTCCGAAAAAGTTCTGCTCCCCTTCTCTTTTTAGGGCAGCAAGATAGGTGGGCAGTTGGGAATTAAGCCCATTAAAGAAATTCGGAAACTGGAACTGAGTCAGACTAGACTTGTAGTCTACCACTCCTAACGCTCCATCAGCTTTCAGGCGGTCAATGCGATCAACCTTGCCTCGCACATGGACACTCCGACCATTATCCAATTGAATAAAGGCTTGATCTTTACCACCAAATGTTGCTTCCTCTTGGATGGTTTCAATGGCTGGATTATGACGAAGGATGTGGCCCGTAGTTCGCGCAACATCAAGTAGAATTTCCTTTGTAAACTGGGCTTCCAAACTTTCCTGATAAATAGCCTCAAATTCGCGTTCTTGGCTGGTTTCCTTAATGGCTTGTTCCAAACGCTTATCAAAGGAATCTTCATCAGGCAGTTTCAAGGCCCGTTCAAAAATACGATGCAAGAAATTCCCATGACTGCGAGCATCAGGACGTAGGCGCAATTCTTCCTGCAAACCTAAGACATAACGGAGGAAATAACTGTATTCATTGCGGTAAAACTCCGTCAAACCAGACGTAGAAAGGTAAAACTCCTTGTCAGCGGGATAGAGAGCCTGCAAGGTCTCTTTCTCTAATGGCTTGCTACTTGGATTAGTTGGGATAGCTGGATTTGTAAGACCTTTCTGATCAAGTTTTTTCCCCATCACACGCGCCAGAACCTTGACAAAGGTGACATCTTGCTCATTTTCACTAGAAGTAGCTTGTTGATGATAGGCAACTAGACTAGACAAGAGACTGTGATAAGAACCCATATCATCCTTAGACAGACCTTTGTGATGAATCTTCTTCTCTATCCGGCTAAATCCAAAATGGACTAGCTCTTGAAGATAGGCCGATTCCTTACTCTCATTTTCATTGAGAAGACTTGGAGCTGATAACACCAACTGCTTGCGGGCAGCATTAACTAAGGAAAGCATAGTATAGCGATTTTTCTTGAGATTTTCACTACTTGCAATCAGTAATTGCGCTCCCTCTTCAGTCGCTTGGTTTAGGCTTTGTCTTTCTTCGTCTGTTAACAGACTGGTGTTTTGCGCAATTTTGGGTAAATAATCCTGAGTCAGCCCAATGGCGTAGACAAAGTCAGCGGTCAGAGGGGCAATCAGATCGTAACTCTGCACCAGAACAGTATCAACAGTTGCTGGAATGGTGCGATACTGGGACAAACTCATCCCAGAATGAAGCAAGGACAGGAAGTCCTCTAGACTAACTTGTGAACCGGAAAAAACGGTCGCAAATTGTTCTAAAACATGGCAGAAGGCTTTCCAAACTTCGGCTTGTCTTTCCTGTTCTAGTGTTTCCATAGTAGCTGTCAATTCTTGCATCTGCTTGCTTAAAGCAGCATTTTTTAGAAAAGTATTCCACTTTTGCAAGAGATTTTCAGCCTTTTGTTTTCGACTGGCAAATAAGGTTTCAAGTGGCGCCAAAACGCGCAGACGAAGGGCATTCAAGCGTTCTAAATCAAATTTTCCATGATGGGAATTTGTGAAGTTCTGCTGAAAAGCTGGCAAGCCATTGATGCCAAGATAGCGGATATATTGCTCAAAAGCATCAATATCCGCTTGGCTAGGTCGGTATACAGACCAGTTCTGAGGAGATTAATCAAATCCTCCTGACGAAAACGGTAGCGTTTCAAACGTAAAATAGACTCCACATACTGAGTCAAAGGATGATGAGCCATGGATTCACTTCTACCAAGATAGAAAGGAATCTGATACTGGTCAAAAATGGTTTTCAGTGATAACTGGTAAGAAGCCACATCCCCTAAGAGAATGCGAAAATTCTTGTAACTCAGTTCTGGATGGTCATGTAATTTCTGACGAATAGCGCGAGCCACCAGCTCCAACTCCTCTTTTTGCGTCAAACAAGACCAGATTTGCAGGTTTTCACTGTCCTTCTCATCTACATCTAAAGCAAGTTCTGAAAAATCATAAGAAGACTCCAGCAAACGAGAGGCCTTGTCAAAACTATCCATTTTCTCATGTGTCTGAGAACGATCCTGAGCAGGTGTTTGGTATTTTGCCCCCAAATGATGAAGAAATTCCACACTGGCTTGGTAGAGATTCCCTTCAGTGAACGGACTGCTATAAGCCTTCTTGCTTGCATAAGCCCCAATAACAATCTCGGCACCTTTTCGATGGAGCAGATCCACTACACGCTCTTCCTCGGCAGAAAAACGGGTAAATCCATCAATAACCAAGGCAATCTGACTGAAATCACTGCTTACCTTGTCATTCTCAATAGCCTCAATCAAATGGGACAACTGACTTCCCTGAGCCAACTGACCTTGATTGAGATAGGCAGTCACTTGCTCAAAAATCAAGAGTAAATCTGCTCGTTTATCCTCATCCGTCAAACTTTCCAAGTCCAAAAAGCTCATCTGAGCAGTCGTCATCTCATGATAAAGTTCAATCAACTGCTGGATAAATTGAGGATCCTGCTTAATTGCACCATACACACGTAAGACTTTGGGATCCAGTTCTGCAAGGCATTTATAAAAGGCCATCCCAAGGCCGATATCATCTAGACTGGTCTTGGCAGGCAAATCATTTAAAACTAGGTAACGAGCCATTTGAGCAAAGCGCGTGACGGTAATCGCAAAAGAAGCCTGCTGGGACAAGCATTCCAGCACGGCGCGTTCCTTTTCAAATGAAAGAGAGTTGGGGGCGATGTAGAAAACCCGCTTGCCTGCAGCAACTAGCTCTTCTGCCTCTCTCGTTAAAATTTCAGTCAAAGAAGTCCGAATATCAGTATAAAGTAATTTCATCTCAGCCTCGTTTGGTTTATCAAAGTTTCTTACTCTATTATAGCAAAGTTCGCTTCACAGTCCAAATCCAAAATTCTAGTTGACAATCATTTAACTAGCAAATCAATCATACTTCATCATCCATTTTCATATGCTGAAAGATATAGAGGAAAAAGTCTTTGGAAACTTCAAAATGTCCATAACGAAGTCGAGAAGTATAGTCTCTCCATTCAGGATGTTGTCTAGCTATTTCTATGGAGCAATCTTTGACTGGTTGATAATACTCGACATTACGTCTAAAGGGAAAGAATCCTTCGAACTGCTCTACTTGATAGGCCTTGTCGTCTATAATTTTACCTACGGCCACAAAAAGCCTGTAACTTATCTTGACCGTTCATATCGTATTTTTGGACTATAGTATAAAAAGATAGTCACCTTTTTTTCATACGATTTAAGGGCCACCCTTTCCATGACAGACCTGGCAAAAATTTCCTTCAACTCCTCTTAAAACATGGTTCTTCGAAACAACTCCGACCCAATATCTAGGCATTTTTATCCTCCAACTCTACTAACATGCGATTAAAACTTTCTCTATCTTCAGAAAGTTTATCAAAAAATTCTTCATCAACCCCTTCTACTAAAGGTAAAGCTTGATTGACCTTCTCTGCGCCAGACTTCGTCACTGAGACAAGTTTTGCCCGACTATCCTTTGGGTGTTGATCACGCTTAATGTAGTCTTTCTTCTCCAGTAGTCTAACAATCTGGGAAACCGTCATGACATCCATACCAGTGAACCGAGCAATATCAACTTGCGTTATATATTCCTCTCTATTAGACAGAAACAAAAGCGAAGTCAAAACGATAAATTGAGGCAGAGTAAGACCAACTGATTTCAAAAACTCTTTTTAAGTTGCTTTCCCACTTGTTGTAGACTTTAATGAACAGAAGACCTGTAGACTCTGTTTCATCATTTTTTTGTAAATTGAATTAAAGTGATACTTTGACATTTTTTTCTCCTAAAAATATTAAGTATACATATTATATAAGAATTTATTTTGTTTTTCAAGAAAAGGAAAGTCGAATGTTACAATTCTGTCGGACATTTTATAGTCTATATGCTATAATAATAGCAAAACACCTAGAAAAGGAAGTCTTATGATTAAACTACTAGCCTTGGATATGGACGGAACCCTCCTTAACGAAGCCAAGGAAATCCCACAAGCCCACATTACTGCCATTCACCAAGCCATTGAAAAAGGTGTCAAACTGGTTCTCTGTACAGGTCGCCCGCTTTTCGGTGTCCTTCCTTACTATAAAAAATTGGGACTGGACCTCCAGAACGAGTATGTCATTGTCAATAATGGTTGTTCAACCCACCAGACCAGTGACTGGAGTCTAGTTGACTGGCAAGAACTCAGTCCAGCTGACATCGAATACCTCTATGACTTAGCAGAAAAAAGCGACGTCCAGTTGACTCTTTTTGATGAGGAGCATTATTTTGTCCTCGGTGGCAAGCCTAATCAAATCGTTCAAAATGATGCCAAGCTAGTCTTTTCAGACCTGACTGAAATTTCCCTTGAGGAAGCCACCAGTGGTAAATATCGGATGTTCCAAGGAATGTTTTTAGGAACAAAAGAGCAAACAGACGATTTTGAGCAACGGTTTGCTGAGGAACTCTGTCAACGATTTAGCGGTGTTCGTTCGCAGCCAGTCATTTATGAAGCCATGCCACTTGGAACAACAAAGGCTACTGCTCTTTCTCGACTAGCAGCGATTTTGAAGATCGAGCCCTCAGAGATTATGGCCATGGGCGATGCCAATAACGATATCGAAATGCTTCAGTTTGCAGGGCTTGGCATTGCTATGGGAAATGCCAGCGACCATGTCAAATCCTTAGCCAATGACGTTACAACCAGCAATGAAGAAGACGGCGTTGCGCGTGCGATTGAGAAGTATATTTTATAAAAAAGAAAAGCAAATAGACAGAAATTACTGTTATTTGCTTTTTTGTTACTTAACCAAATAAGCAATCAAGGTTATAATCCATAGATGAGCTGGGTAGAAAATATAAAAGAAATATTTACTCCAACTGGTTTCTTTTCCTCGCTGTCCATTATACAAGGCCGTAAAAGGAAATACGGTGATAAAGAGCCAGTCAGAATTGAAAGCATCATTTCCAGTGTTTGGTGCCAAGTGTCGTAAATTTGGATGGAAGTCACTAACAAGAAGGCCCACAGAAAGGCATAGAGGAGATTTCGCAAGCCCTTGCGATTTCGACAAGAGTAACTAATCAAGAGAAATGGTAGCATGGTGATACCACCCTCAGTAAAAAGACAACCGAAAATCAAGAGACCAGCAAGCCCAATCCGACGCCACAACTTCTCTTTTTTATCCAGCTCTTTTCTGGGAAAACCAATCCAAAGCATGGTAACACCGATGGCCAAAGTAAAGAAAATATTATTAGTGACCATTACTCCTTTGGATGCAAATAGGGCATTGAGGAGGCTATTTCCAGCAAACATGATCAGCGCCCAAGACCAGAGGCGGATGAGGTAGTTTTTCAAATTTCGAGTATGGATGAAGCCTTCCATAGCCATATAGGCAAACCAAACTCCCACACAACGGGTCATAGCGTGAAAAATACCTTCCCACAGAGGAGAAACGATCCCGGTAATATGCGGGATATGGTCTAGAACCATTACTGCCGCCATCAGGTACTTCAACTGCGTCGCATTCCATTTTTTCATAATAAACCTCTTTCTTTTTGATCTACATAGAGTATAGCATACATTTCCACGTATAATCGTACACCTATCTTACATTTAAAAAGCCTATCTTACATTTTTGTAAGACAGGCGTGAATATCAAAAATTTATTATGAAAGATACCTTCTAGTCCGTAATTCGTTTGTACATTTCTGGTCTTCTATCACGAAACAGTCCCCAGTTGAGGCGTTCGCTTGCTCCCTTATCAAGGTCATAAGTGGCTAACAGAACAGCTTCACCTTGTCTTTCAGCTTGCTCTAGAATAGCTCCTGTTTCATCTGTCATAAAGGAGGAACCGTAGAAGTCAAGACTGGAACTTTGTCCACCATTTCCTCACTAGGAGTGACTTCTTCCAAACCGTAACGATTGACTGCAATGACTGGGACAATATTAGCTGCTGCGTGCCCTTGCATAGTACGTTGCCAGTGACCACAACTGTCTGTATCCAAAATTGGTTCTGAACCGATTGCTGTTGGATAAAAGAGTAACTCTGCTCCATTTAATGCAAGACATCTCGCTGTTTCAGGGAACCATTGATCCCAACAGATACCAATACCAATCTTGGCATAGCGAGTATCCCAGATCTTGAAACCAGTGTTGCCAGGAGTGAAATAAAACTTTTCTTGATAATAATGATCATCTGGTATGTGGGTCTTCCGATAAACGCCCAGCACTTCTCCATCAGCATCAATAACGGCGATAGAGTTATACAAGACATTGCCATCTTTTTCATAGAAACTGATTGGTAAAACAACTTCTAGTTCCTTAGCAATCGATTTAAAATGCTGAATGGCTATATTTTCTGTCACCGACTGGGCATACTGATAATAGTCATACTGACGTTCCTGACAAAAATAAGGACGTTCAAACAACTCCGGCAAGAGAATGATTTGTGCGCCTTGTTTTGCAGCTTGGCGAACTAAACGTTCCGCTGTTTGGATATTCGTTGCCACATCCTTAGCGCATTGCATCTGAATGGCTGCAACTCTTACATTTCTCATCTTTTTCTCCTATTCTGGGATTTGTTGGGTGATACAGTGGATATTGCCACCACCTAAAAGAATATCTCTGGCTGGTATTCCTACAACTTTTCGGTCTGGGAAACACTTGCTGAGAATATCTAGGGCTACTTGGTCGTTAACATCCTCAAACTGTGGAACTAAGACAGCCTTGTTGGCAATATAGAAATTGACATAGGAAGCTGCAAGACGCTCGCCCTCATAACGCTCCTCTTCCCCATATTCATAGGTATAACCTGGTAAATCCTCCTTAGTGACAACCTGACGAATAGCTGGAATAGGAAGCTTATGAATAGTGAAAGTGCGACCTTTTGCATCCGTTTCCTTTTCTAAATCTCAAGGTCGGCTGCAGACATAGCATACTGAGGATCGCTTTTATCGTCTGTCCAAGCTAGAACAAGCTCTGCAGGACCAACGAAGGCTGCTACATTATCAACGTGCTCGTTTGTCTCATCTTGATAAATACCATAGGGAAGCCAGATAACTTTTTCAGCGCCAAGGCTCTCCAATAAGGTGTTTTCGATTTCCTCTTTAGACAGGTGGGGATTGCGTCCAGGACTTAGAAGACAACTTTCAGTCACAAGAATGGTTCCTTGACCATCGCTATGGATCGCTCCACCTTCCAGTACAAAAGGTTTAGCATCGTAAACAGGTATTTTCAAGATCTCAGCAAAACGACTAGCTACTTGGTCATCCTCTTCATAATCTTGATAAAGACCATCCACGGCCCCACCCCAAGCATTGAATGACCAATCAACTGCCAACTTTTCTCTTTTGTCATTAACAAGAATGGTCGGACCAGTATCACGCGCCCAGGCATCATTTGTCGGAATATCTAAATAAACGACCTTGTCTCCTAGATAGGATTGGGCTTCAGATAGATGAGCCTGATCCACCAAGAGATAGACTCTTTCCCCTTGGGCTATGTTTTTTATAATTTGGCTAAATGCTCTTTTGGCAGCCTTTCCTTGAAAGGGCCACGAACCTGGTCGAGTCGGCCAGATCATGAGGGTACCATGATGGGGTTCATATTCTGCTGGCATACGAAAGCCTAATTTTTTTGGAGTTTCTATCATGATAATCTCCCTTTAAAGTCTTGATAGTCGAAGGCTTTGACTAAGCTGCAGTCCTCCTGCTCGTTCATAAGATAGAGACTTGGCAAGCCAATACCGTTAAAGGTATTATTTTTGACAAAGGAGTAAATAGCCATATCTTCAAAATAAAGTCTATCACCGATTTGGATTGGATTTTCAAAGCTATAATCGCCAATCACATCACCCGTCAGACAGGTATTGGAAGAAAGTCTATAGGTATGGGCTTTTTCCTGCGGTTCAAATCCATTTCTCAAAGGTGGACGATAGGGCATTTCAAGTACATCAGGCATATGGCAGGTCGCGGAGGCATCTAAAACCAAAATATCCATACCGTTTTCGACAATGTCCAATACTTCAGTTGCTAGATAACCCGCATTGAGAGCAATAGCTTCTCCCGGCTCGATATAGACTTCAAGATTGTAAGTTTCTTGGATACGCTTGATTTCAGAAATTAGCAAATCCACATCATAGTCTTCTCTAGTGATGTGGTGTCCACCACCCATATTGAGCCATTTGACCTCATGTAAATAAGGACCAAACTGCGCTTCGACTGCTTTCAAGGTTGTCTCTAAATCATCTGCCCCCTGCTCGCAAAGGGTATGAAAATGAAGACCATCCACCAAGTCCAGCAAATCACTAGGAATCTTGTCTATAGTGACTCCAAAACGGGATCCAGGTACACAAGGATCATAGAGCGCGTGATCACCTTGGGTAGAACATTGAGGGTTGAGGCGCAAACCGACACTGATACCAGCCTCTCGGCAACGAGGACCATGTTTACGCAACTGTCTCTCTGAGTTAAAGACGATATGGTCCGTTATCTCCAGCAATTCCTCCAAGTCTGCATCCTTGAAAGCAGGTGCAAATACATGGACTTCCCCCGGAAACTCTTCTCTAGCTAGCTTAGCCTCATAGAGACCACTAGCCGTCGTACCAGATAGGTACTGGCTAATCAAGGGATAGGTTTTGTAGAGAGAATAAGCCTTCTGGGCCAGTAAAACCTTGCAGCCCGCTTCTTCCTGAACATATTGTAGAATGCGACAGTTTGCTTCTAACTTGGCCAAATCAATGACGTAAGCTGGTGTGGGTACTTGTTCTAACTTCATTAGTCCACCATTTGCGGATTTTCTACCACAACCCAAGGCAATCCGTACTCATTCAAAGCTTCCATGAATGGATCTGGATCCAACTCTTCAAGGTTGTAAACTCCAGGTTGTTTCCAAGTTCCGTTCATCACTAATTTGGTCCCAATCATGGCTGGAACGCCTGTTGTGTAAGAAATTGCTTGTGAACCAACTTCTGCGTAACATTCCTGATGGTCGCAAACATTGTAGATATAGATAGTCTTTTCAACACCGTCTTTGACACCTGTAAAGATACAGCCGATATTGGTTTTTCCAACTGTACGTGGGCCAAGGCTGGCTGGATCAGGAAGCAAGGCTTTTAAGAATTGAATCGGTACAATGTCCTGTCCATTAAAGTTAATAGCATCCGTACGAAGGAGACCAACGTTTTCCAAGCATTTCATGTGCGTTAGATAAGATTGGCCAAAAGTCATAAAGAAACGAATCCGTTTAACACCTGGAATGTTCTTGGCCAATGATTCAATTTCTTCATGGTGAAGGAGATACATGTCTTTTTGTCCGACCTGAGGGAAATCGTACTCGCGCTTGATTGACATAGCTTCCACTTCGACCCATTTTCCATCTTCCCAGTAAGAACCTGGCGCAGAAACCTCGCGGAGATTGATTTCTGGGTTAAAGTTTGTCGCAAATGGATAACCGTGGTCACCACCATTACAGTCTAAAATGTCGATATAGTGGATTTCATCAAAATAGTGTTTAAGGGCGTAAGCAGAAAAGACGCTGGTCACACCTGGGTCAAAACCAGAACCAAGCAGAGCGGTCAAGCCTGCTTCTTTGAATTTTTTTCTGATAAGCCCATTGCCATGAGTAGTCAAAGTAGGCTGTAAAACCAAGTTCCTTGCAACGTTTTTCATAAATAGCTCGCCACTCAGGATCTTCTGTGTCTTCTGCTTCGTAGTTGGCTGTATCGATATAGTGAACACCTGTTGCCAAACAAGCGTCCATAATGGTTAAATCTTGATATGGTAAAGCTACGTTCAAAACAGCTTCTGGTTTGTAGCTTTCAATCAGGGCAATTACTTCTTCAACCTTATCTGCATCAAGAGCAGCTGTCTCAATCTTTGTACTTGTTTTACCTTCCAGTTTAGCTTTCAAGTCATCGCATTTTGACTTAGTACGGCTAGCAATCATAATTTCTGTAAAGGTTTCGCTATCTTGGCAAATCTTTGAAATAGCAACTTGGGCAACGCCCCCACATCCAATAACTAGTAAACGACTCATTTTTTTCCTTCCTCTTCTTCTAAAATGTCCTCAACATACTTGGGCAACATAAAGGCCCCCACGTGTAAGTTTGCAGTGTAGTATTCTGTGAAAAGCTGGCGTTTTTTCCAACCTTCCTTGTCAAAATCTTTGACAGGGTGGTATTTTTTCGATGCAAACCCAAATAACCAATAGCCTGCAGGACTGGTAGGGATATGGGCCTGATAAACTCGACTGATTGGGAAGGCTTGATTGACCTTGCGGTGCATGCTTCGGCAAGCTGACTCATCCTCGTCAAAGAAGGGGCTCCCATGCTGATAGATCATGATTCCGTCCTCTTTCAAGGCTCTGTAACTATTTCCGTAAAATTCCTTGGTAAAGAGACCTTCCGTATGTCCAAAGGGATCTGTCGCATCGTTGATGATAATATCGTAGTCATCTTCACAGTTTCGCAAAAAGCGTAGTCCATTTTGGTAGTAAATGGTAACACGTGGATCATCTAGCCCTGCAGCAAAATCTGGGAAATACTCACGACAGACTTCAACCAGCATCTCATCCGGTTCCACAATATCGATTTGTTCCAATTCTGGATACAGTGTCAAAACTTGGGCAACACCACCGTCGCCACCTCCAATAACCAAGACTTTCTTGGGATTTGGGTGGACAGCCATGGGAACGTGGACGGTCATTTCATTGTAAACAAAATCATCCGCATCTGAGAATAAAACATGCCCGTTTAAAATCAAAATCTTTCCAAAAGCTGGTGTATCCAAGACTTCGATATCCTGCCATTCACTTTTACCAGCGTAGAGTTGCTTGGCTGTTCTCAGGGACAATTTCACATCTGGAGTATGAACTTCAGAAAACCATAAATCCATCTAGTTCTCCTTTCTCTTAATGACGTTGATGTGATTGACCTCTGGATCTTCCGTCCCTTGGAGGGAGCAACCACGTTCCTTGGCAAATTGGATATAGTCTACAATTTCTAGTGTAATGCGTTCACCTGGAGCTAGGATTGGAATTCCTGGAGGATAACACATGACAAATTCCCCACAGACCTGTCCAACGGATTCATCCAATGTTAAACTTCTTCTCTCTGAATAAAGGCTTCCTGAGGAGACAGGACCAACTCGGGTTGAATATATTCTCCAGCTATCAAGTCCTTTCCATCTCGTGAGTAAAGTCTCTTAATATCAGCTAAAGCACCAACCAGACGCTCAATGTCTTGGATGCGGTCACCAATTGAAATATAGGCCAATATATTGCCAATATCCCCAAACTCGATCTGAATATCGTATTCGTCTCGTAGGAGGTCATAAACCTCGATACCTGTTAACCCAATCCCCTGAGTGTACACTGACAGCTTGGTCACGTCAAAATCACAGACTGACACACCGTCTATCAATTCTTTTGAGTAGGCATAGTAACCACCGATAGCATTGATTTCACGACGAGCGTACTCGGAGAGCTCAATGACTTTTTCAAAAGACTCTTTACCACGAAGAGCTAAGTTTCGTCGAGAAATATCCAAACTAGACATAAGTAGGTAAGAGGCAGATGTTGATTGGGTCAGGTTGATGATCTGACGAACGTACTCAGGATTCATCTGCTCCCCAAGAAGTAAAATGGAGCTCTGAGTCAAACTCCCACCAGACTTATGCATAGAGACCGCCGCAATATCAGCTCCAGCATCCATAGCTGACAATGGCAATTTGTCTGTAAAATGCAAATGCGCTCCATGGGCTTCATCCACTAAAACCAGCATGCCCGCTTCATGGGCCATTTCCGTTAAACCCTTGAGGTCCGAACAAATTCCATAGTAAGTAGGATTGTTGATTAGGATAGCTTTAGCATCTGGATGTTCCTTAATGGCCTGGGCCACCCGTTCATTTTCAAGACCTAAGCAATGCCAATTTTAGAATCTACACTCATCTCGATATAGATGGGAATGGCACCACATAGAACCAGCGCATTGATAGCAGATTTGTGGACATTTCGTGGCAGAATAATCTTATCTCCTGCCTTACAGGTCGAAAGAATCATGGTCTGAACTGATGAGGTTGTTCCCCCAATCATGAGAAAGGCGTGGGCTGCTCCAAAAGCATCTGCTGCCAACTCCTCTGCATCCCGAATAATCGAAATGGGATGGCCTAGATTATCCAAGGGTTTCATCGAATTGACATCAATACCAACACATTTTTCCCCTAACAGTTCGACAAGTTCTGGATTTCCTCGTCCACGCTTGTGACCTGGCACATCAAAGGGAACAATCCTTTTCTTGCGTAGCTTGACCAAGGCCTCGTAAATTGGGGCTTGGTTTTGATCTAACTTCTTCAAGACATACTCCTTTACCATATTTTTAGCACCTCAAGAAGATAAAGGTGACTAAAGGTTGACTAAGGTTGACTTATGAAAAAAGAGCAGGTTTTCACCTGCTCTGCAATCTTCTGACGTGTTTATTTTGGTTTCTGTTGAGTATGTCTGTTCCCGATGTTTCCTAACTCTCTAGTAGCAAATATTACGTACTTTATTGATCGTTTCACAAGATGACGTGTGCTTTCACCACACTAAAATTTATGAATTAGGACAAGCGTCCTAACATCAACTTATAAAAGTAGGCTTTTAACCCTATCAATAATGTGGCTTTTCAACCACGCTTCGGCATTCAACCCTGCCTGTCCGTAGGCATTTTTTACTCGGGTTTATATTTGCTAGAAAACATCTTCTCATTTTCTAAGCCTTATAACTATATCATGTTTATAAGAGCTTGTAAAGGATTTTATGAAACTTTTTTTAAAGAATTTCTTTTTTTGTTCGTGAAATATTATTCAATGACAAAAAAAGAAATCGCTTTAAAACGTCAAAGAAGTAAGAAAAAAAGAAACTACAATCATTAGATATTTTAATAATCTTAAAGTATGACTTGATATTGAAAAATCAATTCTTTTTCATCAGATTTTTATACATATTTCCAGCTAGGAAGTGTGAATCAACTGCTCCAATTCTACTTTTGAAAGCTGTCCTTGTTTGTAAAGTTTTCTAAGTAAGTCCTCATCTACGGTAATTGAATAATAGTACTCTACAAACTCATGAAATTTCTCAAAACTGTCAAAGAAATAGGATAATAACCATTCGCCACCGTCCTGATCTTGGTAGGTATTTTGATGCTCTTGTCCGTCATACCAGATAAAGAAGGTTGTTTCATCTTTTTGCTCTTCTGAGTAAAGGTTTTGATACTTTTCATCCAGTCCTTTATAAAATCCGTCTATGATATCTTGATTCCACTCATCCGCAGCAAATTGACTCAAACTGCTTTCATGATCAAAGCCCTTTATAAAAATCATTTTATCAGTAAAGATCACATCTAGAGAATCGCCAGAACCGTTGTCGATAAGGTAACGGACCCCATAGCACTCCTCAGTCTTACTGATCAATCGAAGCCAGGGCTTGTTTGGATCTGTTCGATACTCAACAATGACAAGCAAGGCATCTAAACGCGTCTTTGCATTTTCCCATTCAATTTTTTCCATCTCTTTAATCCTCCATCTTAAAGCTTAAAATCTATTATGCTTACAAATTCTATAACCAATTTCTATCTATTCCGCCCAACTATACTGTGGAATATTTCCTTCACCAGACAAGTCATCAGGTGTACAATTTTCTAGATGTGCATTCATCACGCACCTGACTAACAGTTGGTAAAAGTAGTTAACAAATAGTCACTAAGACATTTCCTTTGAGTGTTAAGATTTTCTTATAAAAGTTTTTCATTTTTACAAAACAGGTTCGAATATCATCCTTGATTTCTTCCTCTTCATCAAGATAATCCCAAATATCGGGATACAAATCTGCCTTCTTGCATGCTTCCATGCTAAAGTCTGCCAGAGCCCTATCCATGTCAAAATTCTCTAAAGCTTGAACAATCTCAGCTATCTTTGAGTGTTCAGTATAGGCTGCATACTCTGATACATTTCTAAAGGAGTTTACTCCCAAGACAGCTTCTCTCAAGGGGTCGTCATCCATAAATTCTGAACTACTAAAACCTGTCATAACAAAGAGTAAGACATCCCACATTTTGTCAATATCTATCAACGTATCATTTCCCTCAGGATAATCTTCTACTAAGTCAAGCAAATCCTCTTCTTGACAAGAATACCGCTTTATTTGGCTTAATTCATTGTCAGATAGATATTGATAATTAGCAATCATTCCCATAATGTTTCCTCCTATTAGTCCCCTTTCTTGAAAAAGGCAAGAAATCTACTGTTTTTGGATACTTCTCCTTATTTCTCATTCTCATCTTCTGTCACTTCCCAGACTTCTGACTGATAACCCTCACCATCTATATCATAGCGCTGCATATAGCCTAAAAATCTTTCTTTTTTATTTGACTTACGAGGCTTGAGAATGTTTACAGCCCAGAATCCGATAAGAATAATAACTAAAAGCGCTATTACAGTCTCCATATTGCTTCTCCTTTGCCTATCTTAATATCCTTCAACCCATTTTTCATTGTCCATGATGAAAGGCTTAGCAAGTCCGTCACCTGTATAATCCGCATACTTTGTAGCTAAATACTTGTAACAATCCTCTTTACTCGCAAACTTAATAGCTTGATAGGGCTCTTCAAAAGTCAGTTTCTCTACAAATAAGAAACCCTCCTCAGCTGGCACTAAAACACCAACATGCCCGACAAAAAGATACTCTCCATCCAAATTGTCATGCAATACAACAGACAACATTCGAGCTTTATCATTGAATTGAAACTGAGAGAAGAATTTCTCCATCTTCTGCGCGTGAACTTTTACATCCGTCGTTGCTTCCGTCTCCACTCTAGAAAATAGAATATCAAACTCTTCCTTATCTTTCGCATCAAATACTTTTCCCTTATCGATAGCATCGTTATCCACAAAAAGCAGCTGATCATTCTTTTCAAGTTTTGGAATGGTGACCGAATTTTTTAAGAGCGCATAGCTATTGATGCGACAGTTGGTCCCAACAAAGTCACCCTTTTTTTGATTCCAGAGATTGCTGATTTTCTCTACGTCGTATTCTGTCTTCGTAAAAGAGGTAAAATCCCCACTTAAACCAGTGGAGCCGACAGTCACATTATAGTCTGTAACAAGATTGAAAAATGCCTCAACACTATTTGGATCCAAGTGAGCTGATAAGAGAGATTTGACCTCTTCGGAACTTACCTGACTGTTTAAATTGGTATATGAAGCCGTCCAAGGAACTTTATCTGAACTGGTCTGTGTCTGATTTGTAGCTTCAGTGCTCGTATTATTTTGCTGACAAGCAGCCAAACCAAGAAATAAGGGCAAACACAGTCCCAAGGCTACTACTTTTCTCGATCGTTTCATGAAATTTCCTTTCTAAAGCACAAGTCCCTATTTTTCTTTAAACACTCTTCACTAATCCCTCATCCGGTAATCCGTGACTTAGCTTTATTATACTACATAAGTCAAAAAAAGACTGCACGAATCACCCATTCATTACAGCCTTTTTAATCCTATTTTTTATTGAATCACAAAACCTTTAGGCAATATCACCAGTTGCTGCTCCAATACTTGGCAATGACTTGCTAGAGCTACAACATCACTATCTACAAGATAATTTTCAGTTGATTGGTTAAAAACAGCTTGGATTTTTTGTCCATCATAATCCCATGCCAGAGATACCACATCTGGCTTGATTTCTTTCAGTCTATAGGTCCCGTTCTGAATTATATCTGAGACACTCTTGCGAAGCTGAATCAACTTCTTCATAAAATTAAGCATGTCATTACTGTCTGAAACACGTTCCCAAGGCATGACACGACGACAATCTGGATCTGGTCCTCCACCTAACTCCAACTCTGTTCCATAGTAGAAACACGGTGTCCCTCTTTGTAAAAAGAGGAAAGCAAGAGCCGACTTAACGAGTTGAACATCTTCCTTGGCAGTAGTCAAAATGCGCTCCGTATCATGCGAATCCAAAAGATTGAACATCACTTCCGAAATCTGTTGTCTATAGTACATAGACTGGCTATTGATTTCATCGATAAATTGAGGTGTCTTCTTAGTCCCTCGCAAGAAATAATCCTTGATACTGTCAGAGAGAGGATAGTTCATGACTGCGTGGAATTCATCTCCATTTAGCCAGGGCTGTGAAGTGTGCCAAACCTCTCCAAGAATATAAAGGTCAGGCTTTTTAGCCAAGACAGCCTTATGGAAATCTCTCCAAAATTGATGGTCTACTTCATTTGCTACATCCAGGCGCCATGCATCGATATCAAACTCTTCAATCCAGTAAGTCGCAACGCTTAACAGATAGTCTCTCACTTGAGGATTGGCCGTATTGAGCTTGGGCATATAGCTGGCAAAGGCAAAGGTATGGTAAGGGAGTTTTCTTGGGTTTCCCAGCTTATCCTTGGTCACGGGGAATTCTTGAACATGGAACCAGTCTTTATATTCCGACTTTTCACCATGCTTGAGAACATCCTGCCATTGTGGAGACTGGTCCCCGATATGATTGAAAACAGCATCCAGCATGATTTTCATGCCCCTCTGATGGGCTCCCTCCACCAGTTTACGGAAGATTTTCTTGTCTCCAAAATGACGGTTAATTTCGAAATAATCCGTCGTATTATACTTGTGATTGCTCGGGGATTCAAAAATCGGACAGAGATAAAGACCTGTAATCCCTAAGTCTTGCAAGTAATCCAGATGGTCAATAATGCCTTGTAAATCACCACCAAAGAAATCGCTCGTCTTTGGTTTGATAGAGGAATCCCAAACTAGCGTACCTTCAAGTGAAATCTCAGGGTTCCCATTAGCAAAACGTTCTGGAAAAATCTGATACCAAACTGTATCGGCCACCCAGTCAGGAACATGGCAAGCATCAATCTCATGAATATAAGGAATTTTAAAGCCATTTCCTTCATAATGAAGATTTTCTAGTGTGTTTTCAACACATCCCTTATCGCCATATAAAATACTCTGATTTTGGTTATCTATGAGTTCAAAAAGATACTGGAGTCGAGCATGGCCGACCGTAATCTCCACTTGCCAGTAATCAAACAAGGCATCGGAAGTTACTTTGTGCATCTTCTTGATTGCTTCATAATGGTCCTCTATAAAGATAAAAGGATCTCCATAATGTAAGCTAATGCTTTCAATATCATCTTTCTTGGTCCGGATACGAATGTGCATTGTCTTGTCTTTATAAAGATAAGCATACTCCGACTCTGGTTTGTGGTAAATGGCTGGTAATTCCATTGTTCTGTCTCCTGATTTACTTGGTTGCATTAACGACGCAAACGTTTTCATGATTGTGATTCTAGTATACTACTTTCGTATTTTATTTGCAAGGTTTGTTCGTAGTTTCGAGTGGATTGTTTTTGAGAATAAAAAAGCAGTAAGTCTTAATACCTACTACTTTCTGATTGATGATTTACAAATGTTTTTCCAGCCACTCTATCTTTTTAAAATCCTTATTGTTATTGTGGTCATTTCTATAAGAATCTTGGGAAGAAGCCTTGTAAATACTTAAAAACTGTTCTAGGTTTGGTACACGAAATGTGATGTCATCGAGATGAATCAACTCTATATCCGATTCCGAAACTCCTGCAAAATCAGGTAAAGAATTGATACTTCCAAACTCAACACTCAGACCATCCTTTTGGAATTCATGCTCATGAATATCTATTAAAACGTAGCCTAAGCCTTTCATCACTTTCATTATCTTGTCCCAGTCATAAATCCGGAGATGATCAGGTGCTTCCCATCCTCTAGGATCTCCAGGAACATGAATGTCAATGTCAGATGGCTGCCATTCTTCATTTGAACGGTATTCAAAACCCAAAGACCCCATGAGCGTCGGAGTGATTCCGACTTGGTTTAAATGAGAACAAATTGTTCGAAATTCATCAAGTAGAGAATTCATTCCTCCTCCAATCGTTGATATGAAACTTTATTTCTCTGTGAGAGATAAACTAATTTTTACCTTCTACTCTTTCGGTTTTGAAAATACTTCTACTCGCTGAGCTAGGACTTTGATTTCAACAGGTAGGTTATCCGATTTATCGCCGTCAACATCTGACTCCAATTCACTATCTGAAGAGATCTTAATATTACGCGCTCTGATATACTCAATATTATCATTGCCGACAACATCTCCTTTTAGTAAATCAGGAATGACGGATAATTTAGAGAATATAGAAGCATCTTTTAGAATCAAAATATTGGCATAGCCATCCTTGTCTTCTTCAAAGATTTTCTTATCAGCGAAGTAATTTGTCAAGAGAACCAAAACATGACTAGCTTCACCAACATAATTTCCATTTTCTGTCTCGACATTAATATTAAAGACCTGATCCGTCATGACAGACTTCATGGTATTTACAGCATAGGCAAAAATACCGAATTTTGTCTTGTCCTCAATCTCCACATTGTGAATCGCCTCAGGCAGAGAACCGATACTAAAGATATAACCAAAATAGTTATCATTTGCTTTACCTATATCAATCTTGTTGGTTAAATTAAAATCGAGTTCATCTATCGCGTCATCAATGTCTTGATTGATTTCCAACAGTTTCGTAATGAGGTTACCAGTACCGCCAGGGATAATCCCTAACTTCGGAATGTAGTCTCTCTCAGCAATACCTGAAATAACTTCATTGACAGTCCCGTCCCCTCCAAACACAACCACTGCATCATACTGCTCACGAGACGCTTCCTCAGCAAAGTGTGTTGCGTCTAACGCTTTTTCGGTAATTTTGGTTTCCACATGCTCAAAATATTCTTTTGCTTTATTCTCCAGCTTTTCTTTGTAATCCAAAGCCTTTTCCCCACCAGAGGTAGGGTTGATAATTAACATTACTTTTTTCATTGATAATACTCCTTTAATAGTTACAAAAATTCTAGTAACTAATTATATCACTTGAGTTATGGAAACGCCATCCAAATGCTTGAAAAAAATCGAATCCACTAACTAGAATAGATACGTTAATGTATCAAGCACTAACCTCAACTTAAACAAGAATAAATACTTATTGTTAACAATCCACTACTTTACTTTTTTTCGACAATTTTATATAATCCATTAAGTATAAAATGGCTGAAACAAATGCGAACACACTGGAAAAAATCCAGCTAATATCGGAATAAAAACCAATAATAGATGCAATCAAAAGAAACTGATAAGTCTTCTTATTGACTTTTGATTCTTCATCATGAAGAAGGAATGCTACAAAAACCAAAAAAACAGCAATATTAAACAAGTTGAAAAAGTAGATTCCATCCCAACTAGAAAAGTCTAACAAGCTTAGGTATCACCCAGTAAATGATTTCAAATTTCACATTTTAGAAGAAAGGTAAGTAATCGTTAAAGCTCCAATTAAAGAAATAACTCCGTTTATTAGCAATAATTTATTTGATTTCACACTTAATCCTTTTTATCCTTTTCTGTACTTATTCATCGCTAATTAATAGATTCACTATTTAAAAATTCTTTAGACTTCCGTACGATATAGAGCTGTTCATCTTCTTGAGCGAGTTTTCTAAACAACTCATTCGCCCTGGTCATATCTCCTTTTAATTTAGAGTTCAAAGCTTGATAATAAGTGATTTCCAATTGTTGATATTTAAATTCGTTTTCCAATTCTTCAAAGTAATCATTGGATTGATGAGCAATTGTTAAATCGTAAAGCGCAATACTTACGCTTTTTGTTTTCTCAGCTAGAGTTGGATCTGATATGGACATTTTATTTAATATAAGATCAAGCTGGTCCCTGGTCAGATTAGGGTTTGCAAGAACTGTCGAACGAACGAGGTAACTCTCAAAGAAATCCCTGTATTTCGGCTTCAGTTTTTGATCAGTCATTGCTTCAGAAGCCTCCTTAATGGCAGCATCGAAATCACCAATCATATAGGAATACCCAACAGATGTTAGTGTCACATCCATTTTTATAATAGCTCTTTTTGCATCTTTCTTCAATTCAATGTATTGCTTCCAAGATGGTAAATCTAAGTCCATATGCAGTAACTTAGTACCACTCCTTACATACCCTCTTCTGATTAGTGCAATGAAAAGAAATAAAAGTGCACTTATGAATAAAATACAAAGGGTTTGAGTAGTCCTATCTTTCACCATCCAAGCTACAAAAAGACTGAGAAGAACAGCCAAAACAATCACGACTTTTCTATAAAATGCATATTTCTTACGTATTTCTAAATAATTCATTTTTACTCCTTTTCTAAATTACAATGTGGCATTACGAGAGAAGTTCTGAACCTTAAATGAGTCATTGACTAACAAAATGCTTCACGAATAAGTTTAATACTTGAATCAATATCATTTATTCTATATTTTCTCAATCTTTTCAACCTCAATTTGACCATGCTTGTATGGATGAGCGATTGGAAAACTTCCTAGAGTAAACATGAAAAAGAATAACGATATGATTCCATTGATTACCAAAAAAGCCCCTTCTGTTCCATTATTCAAACCAAGAAAGAAAAGTAAACAAAGGGCAATTGCTCCAACCAAAGGATATACTCCTCCGTTACTTTTTTTAATAGTTGTAAAGGTCACTGTGTATTTATTGCTGTTTTGAGGAATCCATTTATCTGCTTTATTATGGGATAACTTTAATGAAATCAGAATGGCAAAATAAGAAATCAGCATAGAAATTGCAAAGAGAAATAACTTTATTAACAATTGGTCACTAAGGTTGTTTTGAATAAAAAGTTTCTTTAAGATATCATAGCTAACCTTGACAATTGGTTGAACGATAATGGCTACCATTGTCGCATTTACAGGTCTTCTAGGTTTAATTGCAAACTGGTTATTATTCTTTTCAATCTCTACCATGTTCACTGTAATCGTATCTGTTTTTATTCCCCAATAATAGCTCTTTGGGCTTATAGTACTTGTATCCATGACATACTTCTTCGATTCGTGATTTATCTGAACAATTTGAAAGCATCATCATGCTTGAATTTTTAAATTTTAATTACACGTCTATTCCTCAAATACTTTCTAATTAATTCCCTAATTTTTTTCTTATAAAAATAACCCAATGTGACCTGCAAAAATAGGATCATAAACAGCTTTCATCTTAACTTATAACTTCTCTATTCTATCAAAAATAATCTCTTGCTTTTCGACACTTTCTCGGAGTGGTGACATGCCTAAAATCACTGTAAAAAATCCCAATAATAGAATACTATTAATAACAAGTAAGGCTCCCTCTGTTCCATTAACAGTATATAGATAAAATGCAAAACATCCAAGAGTCGGAACAAGGATAAAAGGAAGAAGTTTGTAATGTTTTAATTGACGTTTATTTCCAACTGGTTTAAAGGTTATTTGATAGTTTGAAACTTTATTATCAAGTCTTTTTTGGACGCTATGACGAGCTCTTATGGCAATGAACCAGAAAGCAAGATAAGCTAGGGAAATGAATAGGCCATATAAGCCTATCTTTAAAGGAAGGTTGTGACTAATCCCATTGTTTCTAAAAAAATTTGTCACTAGCCGATAGCCAGAACCCCCTATTGCTGTTCCAATTGCAACCCCAATTGATTTACTCATAGTTGGAGCCACACTTTCAAAACGCGTATCTCTTTTATCTAACTTTTGCATTTTTGCAGTGATCTCATCAGGAAGAGAACCCCAGAAATAGGATTTTGGTCTAACAGTCGTCAAATCTAGAATATACTTTTCTCCCTCTACTTCTACTATTTTGAAAAATACTTTATTCGTTTCTTTAAATTTTACTTTCATAGTCACCTTTAAATCCTTCTCAGAGTTAAAAAAACTCTTTTTCAATAACATTCCTAAATCGTCAGCCCCTGTTTTTTTAATAATAGTTAAACCAATTTTGACAGACATATCTTTCGATGTTAACTGTATTGTAATCCCATAATTTGTTTTATCTGAGTGATCTATTCTAATTTGACATGTTGTTTCCTCTGGTAGATCATATTTGCTTTTCAGTTTCTGAAAGAGGTCAGAGTTATTTTCTGGGTGGTAGATAATTTCACTAAGCTCTGTTGTTCCGGTTCTTAACGTCCTTTTTACATTCAAGGAGTCAAAAACATCTCTTTTGACAACTAAGTTAAGAATCTCTTCGTCAAATAAAGGGTCTATCTCCGAATCGTAATGCAACTTGCCATTAGAATAACTAACGGAACCGTTTTTTTGTTTTCTCCGATTTGTATTCTATAGTCACCCTTACCATCTGCCTTGGTAATACCTAGGTCAATTTCATATCTTTTGACTTCGTCACCATTTTTTATATAGACCCTACTTTTATAAGCTTCCAGCCCATCAAAATCTTTCTGCTCTTGTTCCAAAAATCTAAACATGGGATCAAACGTTTTTTCAAACTCGAACTGTTCCTTTGTTCTATTTTGGGGAATAGTTTCGCCACCCAAACTACAAGCATTCAATGAAGATGCTGTCAAAAGAATAACAAGAAATCCAGTTAACCATAAACACCATTTAAACTTTTTCATATTTTTATTTAATCCTTTTTTTCGAGTCATAAAAGTAAGATTTTTTTCAAAAATTTATAAATGTTTAGTTTAACTTACACTAGTTCTACGTCAACTCCAGCTGTAGCAAAAGTTTCCTTAACTTGTTCAAAAATTACTTGACATGATTGTCGCTTGTTTTAAATTTGGAAACTGCTTTTAATTCAGCCAAACTAACCTCATTCAAATCAAAAAAACTATCCTCACCATCCCACTGAGGAATCAGATTCATAAAGATTTCATTACCACCATCCATATCAATCTCTTTTACAAGACTTGCATACTTCTGTGAAATCTGAAGATTTTTAAAGTATTCTAAGGCAGGCTCGACAAGTTCTGTACTTTCTGTATCAATATCCAACTCGCTAAATTCCTCTGAAAAATCAAAAATATCAAAAGCTGGCTTTAAAACCTCTAAATCATACATCAATACTTGGATAATAGCTAGTTTAAAATTCAGATTATCGAAATGAAGATATTTTTCTTGAACAACTTTTGGATTTGATTTTTGACGTTCATGCTTGATTTCTGGATAGTAAGAAATGGTGAGTGGATATCTCATTACATCTGGTCTTCCATTAAAATTGGTTCCACGAGGGGTCCATAAAATAAAATTGAAATCCCCAGTTCTGTGTCTATCATAAAGAAAATAGGGAGTCTTTCCATCAGTGGATACTACGGCTTGACAAGGCATCTTGGGTAATTCTTCTTCTCCAAACATAGGTTTTACAACATCACCGTAGTAGAAACTGATAGTAGAAAGTAGATGCTCATCATCAAGATAGACCCTGCATTTCTTTAAATGATTCTTGACAGAAAACGAATGTTCAAATACAATACCAGCATTGTCGTAAATGTACTTTATGTATTTATTTTCTTTTTTTACAACCTGATCAGGCTTTCCTAATACAGCCTCAATATCTTTCAAAGATAATGGAAAAGACAAGCTGGTTCCGTTCAATACCATTGAATTGTCATGAAAATTGATTTCGAGGTTTTTAGGACCTTTCTTTTTAAAAAAACTAAACATTTGATTCTCCTATTTATAATTTTTTTATCTAAATGCATCAAATCTATTTTTTTCTAACGTTAGAAAAATTTACTGTATAAAAATAAGGTTTTGCCGTATTTTTTTCGTCCGTAGGATTAAAAAAAGCAGGAAGCCTTCTTACCTTAAAATGAAAAAGGTGAGAGGATTAGCTACGTTTCACTAACAAACTTACACATTCAGCGGTTCGGATTTACCGTATCATCCGTGAAAAAAACAATCCTCACGAAATAATGGAAAGTCTTTTTGTTTTAATATTGTTCCATTCGTAAACTGAACCTACAATATCTCCAATAATAGATCCTAGCATGGCATTTCTCCTTATAAACTATTGGTTTTAGACAGACATTTCTATTTGTCATACTCTTTTATTTTATCTGCATATTTAGTCAAAAGTTTTTTTGAATAAACTTTTTCTTTCTTTGAGTCTCGAACTTCTTTCCAAAGAATAGAAGCTACTTTTAGTTTATTCGAGTAATTATGACTATTATCGTCTGCACAGAAATCCTTTAAAAATTGATTCCATTGACAAACCGAATGGTCATACTTGGCATAATCTGAATCTCCATAATAGACTTTTAGCATATCTTGGATTGTGAAATTCAAATCATTTTCTTTTTTTACTTTTCTCCAAGCAGTGGCCATATCAGCAGTAAATTTAAAGGGGGAAACACCTGTTAAAGTTGAGAAATATTCTCTAAAGTGTGCGTTAAAGGAGAACCCGCATTCAAGCAAGTGCGTATCTAAGGTAACGACTTCTACTCGTTTCTTTTTCCTTTTTACTGATGATTTTTTAATCAAATTGCCCTTAAAGTACTGCTCAATAATATGATTGAGTTCTTGTTTTGTACCTCTATTTTCAAGTCCTAATGACTTGCATATCTGTGAGAGTTCATCACGATACCAATAGTATTTATTAAATTCATCAAAGGATGTGATTTTATCAAACCCAGGTCTACTCTCTATCAATATAACACCTCCTTAAAAACAGTTTAGGTTTTCATCTCAAAATAATGGAATTTTGGCTTCTTTATTTTGAGGATTAGCAATGTTTCACTAACAAACTCAAACACTCAGCGGTTCGAACTTATCGTATCATCAGTGAGAAACAAAGTCTTTTCCATCTTCTAAAGAATCAAACACGACAAAAATCTTTTAGAATAATCATTTTGGTACAATTCAATAGATACATCTTTCATTTTCCCAATATTTGAAAAACTAACCGATATTTTAAGCAACTTACAATCAAATTATCTAGCCTTAATATACGCATTTATTATATAACGAAGATAATTAAGTGCTGTTTATCCAGGATCAACATCTATGGAAGTTATTTTGTAACCATCATTATTATAAAAAAATTCTAATTGTAGGGTTAAATCTACTAATTCAGAATCGGAGGTCATCTCATATTCAACAACAAAAGCCAGTTTGATCATTAAATTCATAAACTTGTAGTTGGGAGTACTCATAATTCGGATGGAAATTACAATCTACACCATATTCATCAATTTTATCAAAAATCATTTTAATTGTAATGAGTCGTCAATATATTCAAGTAACTCTCTTACATCATCAACTTCCGAAACATCAACACAATCCATAATATCTCTATAATTATTTAGATGAATTGCTCTTAAAAATCTTTTTAAGTACTTCAATTACTTTTTCTTCATCTTGGTAGTTTTCTTTGTACTCAAAATCATCGAATATTCCCATGATAATACTTCCTTTTTTGTAATCAACTTTAAATCTTATGAATATTAAAAATGTTTCACTAACAAACTCAAACATTCAGCGGTTCGGACTTACTGTATCATCCGTGAAAAAACAATCCTCACGAAATAAAGGAAAATCCTTCGTTTTGAAGTTGTTCCATTCGTAAACTGAACCTATAACATCTCCAATAATTGCTCCCAGCATGGTATTCCTCCTTATGGCATATCCGATTCGTTACACGTTTCCGATGAATCACTCTTTAAAAATGACACCACCAGATCAACCCACTCTTGAGGCAGGTAAGCTGATAAATAGCCGTGGTTATAGCCCTTTGCTTCATACAAAATTGTATTTGAATGTAGCTGATGAAATAATTTCGCTGATTCTTTCACGCAGTTCAATTCTTTTTCACCATAGATATACAGAACCTGAGCCTTGCTAGCAGAAATCATATCTTTCAGCTTGTAACGCCCCATATAGTTTTTGTAAATGGTCACCAATGTTTTGACAGGCGTCCTTGGCAAATCTTCCAAATAATAAGCTTTTATTTCCTCTGGATAAGCCAGTTTAGGATAGAGTTTGTTCATCATGCTTAACTGAAGTTTGCAAGAGAATTTATTGAACATCAGTTTACCAAATAGAGACACTAGAAAGATGTTGATTTTAGCTAAATTTGGTTGAGGAATACAGAGGCTTCCGTCTATGATGCCCTTCTTAGCAATTTCACTGTCTAAAGATAAAGCTCCATGGCAATTTGACCACCAAGTGAAACACCACCGATTGCAAACAATTTCCCACCACAGTTTGCTTTGATATAGTCTAGAATCTCCAAAGCAGAATCTTCCGTAGAAACATAATCAAGTTGATATTCCTCGCCGTGGCCATTCAAAGTGGGTAGAATAATACGGTATTCTTTTGACAAGATTCGTGCTTGACGAAGATAATTCCACCAAGAACTTCCACCACCATGTATCAGTAAAATAGGAGGCAAATTCTTATCACCAAATTCATGGAATTTCATGTTTAAACTCCTTACTGTAGAACTTTCACTAGCTACACCCATGTTTAATCAGCTCGTACAAGCAGTGATGTCTCATCAAATAGAAAAGTCTCTAACATTGATTATCTAGAATGACCACACGTTACTTTCAATAATGGATATCCTGATCTAAATTTTAAAATGTTGTTTCCTTACTAATTCTATTACTCGCCAATATAGTATAAATCAAATAACCAATAAAAATGATAATAAAAAAATAAGATTAATTTTTAACACAAAATAGAGATTTAACAAATTTGCGAATGCATGAAATAAAACACAGTATCCCACAGATTTCGTTTGACGGTAAAGAAGCCCTAAAACAAAAACTTAAAAAAATAATGTATATAAAAAAATAAAAATAAAAAGGAAATCCTTTGATGACTTTCTCCAACTATAAACCATAAAGGCAGATGCCATATTCCCCAAATTGATCCTACAATCAAATTAGATTGCCAATAAGTATATTTTTTTATCAAGTAATGGTTGTAATATTCCTCTCCATCCTAATTCTTCATGTCCACCACCAAAAATTAGTTGTATAAAGAATAATGGCATCAGATAAATTGATACTCTGTTTAATTCTAAGGAAGATACAGAAAAATAGTATCAAAATTGCTAACATATGATAAATGAAATAAATACTACTATTTTCTATCTTATTAAATAAAAAAATGTTTAAATTTTTATATTATTACTTTTTTTAAATAAAAGCCACTTGCAATAGCTGGTCCAAGTGCACCAACTATATGTAATATTCTTCCTATAAATGTCTCTAATCCCAAAAATATAAGATTGTGTAAATATGGCAAGAAGCCCCCAAGATATATAAGTAATTCCAAATGTAAAAACAAAGATAATTTTTTTAAATTCCTTTTATCAATTTCTGTCATTTTTTTCTTCCTAATCTTGATTATTTTATGAATAATATTTTTACTGCTTCTTAGTTGCTATCGATTATAACTACCTATATTCTATCATAAAAAAACACAAAAAAAGCCTTACAATCAAGGCTTTTCACTATTCATTTCGTCAATACTTTAGTTTCGTAGATTCAGATTCGCATGATTAAAACTAGTCAATTTTCTCAATAATGTTTCCAAGTCTATCCAATACAAGACAGGAATGATCATTTAGTGGAATTATGGGAACACTGACGAGTTCTTCTGCTCTATCCTTATTAGCTTTATCATTCCAGGAATCATAATGGACACTAATTAAAAACTGACTAAAGAGTCCTAATCCATTTTTTATCTTTATCTGATGATCTGAATTATCATTAGGTGAGACATAGACTTTTTCTCCTAATAATAGGGCTCCTGCAGAAAACCCTATAACTTTTGCCCCTTTATTAAGCATATGATCGATATAATTTTTGAACTCCTGATTGACATAAGTAGCTATATATTTTTCCGTATTTCCTCCACCAATGATGATTAGATCAGCATCTAAATAGCTATCAAAATCAATCTGCTCAGTGTCCAAAAGTAAGTAATCAGTGTTTAGATTAGGAAATTGACTTTGGAAAACTTCCGTGTACCTTTTCATATAGGGTTGCCAATTATCTCGAAAAACTGTAAAAATAACAATTCTTTCAATCTTGCTTGATAATACAATTTTATCAACAATGTTATATTTCGTTATTGGGGGATTCCCACCCATCAAAAAAATTTGTTCTTTCAAGTTAACACACTTTCTAAAGAGACATAAAATTTAAAACAAGTTTATTCACGTTTCTAAATTATAATTTCTTCTTAAAGTGAATAATTCTATTTGCCTCCTGAAATCCAATATTGAGATGAAATCTTATAGAATCCGTATTCGTTAAAGTACAGTCACTTGCAAATTCCTTACATCCTTTATTTTTCGCCCATTCCTCACATTTTGTACAGAGATTTTTAGCAATATTCTTTAAACGATATTCCTCGTCGACAATAATCCCTTCTAAGAATCCAACAGGACTATATTTACAACCTTCAACATAATCAAATCTAAGTGAACATAGTGCTAGACCTACAATTGTATCACCTTCAACTTCAGTAAAGATTGCAGTATTTTTGCCATTCGTATATTTTTTTACTTCATCAAAAGCTTCTTTATCGGTCAATTGGGGCCATAATTGTTTTATTAGTTTAGCCGTTTTTATAGAACCTTTTGTTATTCCATCCATATTGATGTTCCTCCGCAAATTACAAGCAAATGTTTCGAATCACGCTGTTACTTTGTTACTCATTGATTGATACCAATACCATCCCTTTCTACTTTTCGACTGTCTCAGATCGGACGAGCAGAGCTACACAATCAGCGGTTCGGACTTACCGTATCATTTCGTCGGTTTCCCTCCTCATTCTACGAGTCCTATCCCATGGGCGGAGCATCTACTTCTACTTCGCTGATGCCTCAGCTCGTACAAGCAGTGATACCGCCTCGACGTGTCTTGACGGTTACTACCTATACTGTGAAACGAAATCAAAGCTGCTGAATATCCGTATTAAACTATTAAACGTAACTAATGCGAGTATTTACGGCTTCGTTAATATACAGTATTGTTACATCTATGCCAAGTTTCCGATAGTTAGTTCTTCTTTCTTTATTTAAATCTTTACAAATCCAACTAGCGAGAAGGGTTGTTTATCTCAAAACTCATTGAACCTTTGGTTCCTCGATTAGTATAATAATTTCCTTCTAGTTGATTTGGATTATCAATATCAAGAATTACCGTCCCATAATGTATAGGACTTTGCAATTCAGCCCTTGGGCTATTTAAATATGTATAAATTAATTTTTGTGTTCCATTATCATTGATAATTGATGCTGTAATGCTATGGCTCGAACTTTCACCCGTTTTAAACTTAACTTTAATAGTCGTAAATGACTGTTCAATAGTAAGTTCACAATTTCTTTCATTCTGATCATAGTCCGTCTTGAAACTACCTACATAATTCGCAAATAAAAATTGGAACATTATGAATCTTAGATAGTAATGGCCACCGCCATGCTGTTTTTTTCAAAAAAATAGCCATAATAATTGCTGTAACTGATATAGCTTCACCAATATACCCAATGGCTGAATATACCAATGCCAAAATATCAGATTTAAGATTCACTGCAATCTCTTGGCCACTTATTAACAATCTTAATAACAAGCAAATTGCAAAAAAACCCATATTGTAATATTCAAAAAAATTTTTTTCTGCTGTTCATTCATAAGTTTTATTTATAATCCAAAAATTCAATCATTCTAACTAAAAAAAGTTTTTTTGTATCCTGTAAATTCCATTTCTGCTCTGAACGAAAAAAAGGTAATACATTCCACTTACTTCAACCCAATTTAAATTCACTTGAGACACTATGTAATATAACGCTTGCTGTAACAACCCTGTGTAGCTATTACTATTGAAAAAAACATCTGTTCAGGTATATTCCAGACCAAACATTCTATCAAATATGAAGAAATGCGTTCGTTTGTCAATCCTAGCTCCTGCATCTCGTTCTTAATATGCTTCATAATCCTAACTAAATATTTATATTTATAGTGAGTAGATTTATTCTTAGAGATACCATTTTGTATATGAACTTTAGGATAATTAATTACTTCATAATTTTCCGTTTGAGGTAAAAAAATTTGATGCCTTCAACAAATTTTTTTCAGATGACCTACTACCAATATATCTATAATTTCGATATTGAAAAACATGGGACTACATCTGCATTTACGTGATATGAGTTAGAATTAATATTGATACACTTATTGCCAATAGAAACTGATTCTGCACCAAATTTTGAAATTAACGCTTTAATCACTTCGTTTTTAAATACATTAGCATTGGTGCTGCTACTAGAGTAATTATAGTCTAGGTCCGATAACCCATCTACATACTCACAATAAAATAAAGATTTCACCATGATACAGATATCAATGTCGCTATTTTTTTCTTTACATTCGTATTATTTGCATAAGAACCTTGGGCAAAAATTTCATATTCATACTTTGAAGAGAGCCCACTCCTTTCTATTGCATCTTTAATCATTCCAATAGTATTTTCAACCCGTGTTTCTTCAGTGGCAGATAACGGCTTAATCCATGATTGTAATGCTTCTTCAGAATATCTCATTATAAAAACAACTCCATTTTAGTTTTTTTGGTTAATTCATAAAAAAAGTAACCGATATTAAAAAAATCCTACATATAATTATACCACTAAACAAGAAAAAAAGGCTGCAAACATAGTGAACTATACTATGCCTACAGCCTTATAAATCAACTTCTGTTCCTTCCAAAAAAATCTAACGGTTATCTGTCCATCCTCCGAAATCAAAATACTATCTAGTACCTGACACATCTCAAAGGAATCATATTCCCAACACTCCTTATTTATCAATTCAGCCAGTAACACACTGTAATGCTTTTCTAATAACTGGTTTTCTTCCAAGATCTTATTCCACTTTCCATGCAACAAATCCATATTCTCACTCAGTAGTTTAACTGCCATCATTACAGCTTTCTCTAGTGTTCCCTCATCGATATGGTTATTCTGACAACCAATCTGTCCCTTTACCTTATAACGGTTGTTACACTGCCAAACTTTACGTTTGCCACGACTGGTCGTCCAGTTCTTACGTCCAAAAGCTGAACCGCATTCTGCACAGAACACCTTGGTAGTAAAAGGGTTGTCCTCATTTTGCATGATGTAGAAGAAATTGAAAAAGAAAATAGACTTCAGACAGCTATTGATGTTGTCAGAGAACAGTTTGGCTTTTTAGCCATACAAAAAGGAACCGTCCTAACTGAAGGTTCCTAAAATATTGAACGCAGTAAACTTATTGGCGGTCATTCCGCTGGTGGATTGGAGGGATTAAAATGATTGACCGTTCATCCTTACCATTTCAGTCAGCAAGAGAGTACCAGGATACAAAGATGCAAAAATGGATGGGCTTTTTCCTATCTGAACATGCATCAGCACTCTCTGATGATACAAACAAAGTAACGTACATGTCTGACTTATCACTAGAGAAGAAATTATTACTCCTCAGTCAAGTATACGCCGGGCAGCTACGCACACGCATTCAAGTGATTGAAAAAAACAAGCGTGTTTCCTACACTGGAACAATACCAAGTCTGACCAAAGATTTCATTTTGATAAACTACAACAGGTCACATCAATTTGAAATTAAAAGACATTATTAGTATTGAACTTGTCGAGGAGGTGCTCTATGAATCAGCTTGAGTTTCAGCGTAATCACCTACAAATGGACTATTATAGCGAGAGCAACCAAGATTTTTGAACGTGACTTCTACCGCTACTCTAACATGAATATTCCATTGACCTTCCTAACTGATGATATCCTAAAAAAACAATGGCGACTTCACGTAAGAATTACTTTTGTCCTCAATAAGGAAAAAGTCCAGAGATAACCGCGATCACTTCTTCATATTTGAAGTAAGTACCGTAGATGAGAATCCGCTAATCTATCATTATACATATAAGAAAAACTACAATATATTTAGCAGAAAAAAATAGGAGCAGTTCAATTGACTGTTCCTATTTTTTTAATATTCATAAAATCTAAAGTCTTTATACTCTTTAACAATGGAGTCGCCAACCAGAACAGACTATACTGACCAGCGACTACCTTAAATTTAATGTTTCAGATTTATTTTTCTTATCTCTAATTTCATAAACTACATCTGCTACATTTTCGAGTAATCGTTTATCGTGGGTGATAAACACGATAGTTCAGTGTACTCCTTCATTAGTATTTCCAAAAGCCTCTAAACTTGGTATGTCAAGGAAGTTACTGGGTTCATCCATTATTAGGATGTTATATCTACCCATGAGCATTTTAGCAAGCAACAATTTTATAATTTCTCCACCGCTTAAAAACAGATAAACTTTTTTTCCAATATCGTTCTGTTTGAACCCCATAGATGCTAGCACTGAACGAATTTCTGATATATTGTAGTCACAATCCTTCTGCATAAACTCCATAACATTCTGATTACTGTTGTACTTGTAACCATTCTGTGCAAAGTAACCTATTTTTGCCTTAGGCGAAATAGAAATTCCTTCTTCATGGTTTAAGATCATTTGGATTAAAGTTGTTTTTCCGATTCCATTACCACCAGTTAACGCCACTTTTGCTCCTAACGGAATTTGAAAAGATGCATTTTCAAACAGAGCCTTATCCCCAAATACTTTATTAATTTCTGCACCGACTATAGGGTATGGATTATGGAGCTCCAATGCTTTACTTTGCCTGAAACGAATTCTGCGAATGCCTTCCGGAGCTTCTACTTTTCCTAAGGCCGCAATCCTGTGCTCTAGGGTTTTAGCAGCATTATACATCTTTTTTTCCCTTACTTCCTATTGATTTTTGATGAGCTAAACGCCCTCCGTCTTCAGTACTTTTTTTTCTTTGAAGAACCTTTTGCCTTCTGTTCTATTTTACGAGCCTGTTTTCGCTTTTCCTCCGCAGCCCTTTCCAATCGGGCACGTTCCGCAATAAATTGTTCGTATTCTGCAGCTTGGCTCTTACGTTCTTCCTCTTTCTGACGAAGATAATCAGAATAGTTTCCCCAATACTCAGTGATTTTTGCCATCTTTCAGTTCCCATATTTTATCTACTATTTCATCAAGAAAAATAGCGGTCATGGCTAATAACTAACAGTGCACCTGTAAAATATTTTAGCTGTCCTATTAGAAAATCAATTCCTTCACGGTCTAAATGGCTCGTAGGTTCATCCGCTAAAATACCATGAACCTGTGCCGATAAGGCCTGTGCTATTTTAAGCCTTGTTTCTTCACCACCGCTCATAGTCTGTATATTTAATTGCTCAACACCTAGCTTGCCTACAAGTGCAAAAATCTTTTTTTCCTCCTGCAGAGTTACTTCGTCCAACTGGGGAATATAGGCAAGTTCACCCAGACGATTCATTTTACATCCTGGGGGAGTTAATTCTCCTAAAAGTACCCTGAGTAAAGTGCTTTTTCCAGCACCATTTGCTCCTACTAAACCAATACGGTCATAATCATATACTTCTAATTCATTTATATCTAAAACATCGCGTCCTTTGAATTCCACACGAATGTCTTTTGCTTTTAATATTAATTCCATAACATTTCCTCCTGTCTATAATCGCATGCTTTCATTTGCTTGTATGCAGGGAAAACCCTGCGATTTTAGCAGGAAGAGTTACATGAAAATAAGATACATAAATATTCCTCCAATATTGTTTATTTTAAATCTAATTTTCTAACCTCAGTTATCATTTGGCAAACTATAGCAATGCCAATAATTAAAAATACCTGATAGTAAAAAAACCAATGATTTACACCGATTTTATCAGCAAAGAATCCAGAAAGAATTAACCCAATTGGCATAGCAAGTGACATGATACTTCCGATCAAAGAAAATACACGTCCTAAATATTCAGGCTTAATTTTCTCCTGAAAAAGAGCTGTTTGCACACCGCTATAAAATGGCACCGAAAGCCCCATTATTGCACAGCAAACTACGAATATTACAAATCCATTTGGAGGAAGTATTCCCGAAACGGCTAAACTGGTCCCCATTATAAAAAATGAACTTGTTATTAGTAATACATGCTTTTCGAAGCCCCCTAATCTTCTAATAATAAGCCTCCTGCTAGCATCCCAAATGCAAAGGAAATTTCCGTAATAGAAATATGCACAGGCGTTCCATTAAAGTGTTCCATGCTTATTAAAGGAAATAGTGCATTGATTGGCATATAAACAAAAGTATATAGTGTTCCTAAGAGTAATAAGGCAAACAATCCTTTGTTTTGTCTCAGAACCACAACTCCTTCTTTCATCTCCCTTATGAAATTTGGTTCTAAACTTTGCACTGATTACCCAGCTTAGGTATACGTACAATTGCTACCGTAATAGATGCAATCACAGCACCCAATACGTCGATGGCAATAATAGCATTTAAATCCCAAACGGAGTATAAGAGTGCTGCAACTGCCGGACTAACAATATAGCTTATAGACTGCAAAGACTGACTATAGCCTGCGCATTTCGTTAGCTGTTCTTCTGGTACTAAAAAGTGGTGTAACCGCATTGAGTGCTGGGGTATGAAAAGCTGTTCCAATGCTACGGATAAACAATACTATCATAATCATCCAGACAGGTAGCTCCATACAGAATGCAACAATAGCAAGCACTGCACCAGCTGCTGCGATAATTAAATCGGCACCAATCATTATCTTCTTCCTATCATGACGATCCACTAGCACACCAATGGCAGGTCCCAAAATCGCATAGGGTAAAAAACCTACTAATGAAGCCATAGACAAGACCATCGCAGATCCTGTTTTTTCTGTAAGGTAAAAAATAATCGCCATTTGCAGGATGGCACTAGTGATTAATGATACTGCTTGCCCTGCCCATATTGCATAAAATTTTCGTTTCCAATTGTTGTATTTTTCCATTTATATTATCTCCTGCATATTATTTTGCTTGAATTTCTATTTTGAATAGCATTCTAGGCAATAAAAAATGCAGGCCAAACCCCACAATGTGGCTTTTGGTCTGCATACATACAATTTGGAAACATTCATATTAAAGACATAGTTAAATAAAGGTATAGTTAAATAACCAATATCCTCACCGTAACTAATGAATGCTCAATATCGTATAAATAAGCACAACAAAAAAGCCTATCATCGGGTATAGATTCTGCTTTTTATTGCCAGCTTATCTTAAACGCATTGAGGCTGTCATAGTTTCGGTTCCTCCTATCTTTGTTTATATCAATTTATAGTATAACACAACAAGATGATATGTTCAATATAAAAAGTTATGGAATGAGACTCATACTTCCAATTCGATGCCAGATTTAAAGGATATGACGAAGTTTTCTTCATAGACTGTAACGCTCTGGATTATCTTCCTTAGTAGCAAGCGATTAGCTTTCACAAAAATCTTCTGTTTGTAGTTTTAAAAAAATTCATCAGGATTTTTCTAACTCAACCTCAAAAATATTTCATTTTACATTCCCTCATTTCATTTATTGATAAATTGAGTTTGCAAAAAGAGTGGACAATTTTTGTCTACTCTTAACCTTTAAAAATAGTTTTTAATCGATTTGAAGTTGCCTAAATTATTACTTATTCGGTAAAATGAAGTATTGCTTTCAACAGATTTCCTTCAACTACACTTCACTTGATTCAAACAAGGTGGGTACATTTCTATTCCCACAAACTCCTTGTCAATGGAAACAAACACGTACCCACAGGGTAAATGGAAATAGAAACTGATAATTTCTAGCTATCACTTCTACTCATTCCAAAAATTTTCTCACTCTGATACTTACCCACCATAAAGCAAAAAGCCTTGCAATCAAGGCTTTCATTATCCCTTTCGTTCAAAGGTTTCTAAGCTTTTACGAGCAGAGCGACACACTCAGCGGTTCGCTATCTCCGTTCTGTCTGCGTGCTAGCACTTGTCAATCACGGACAGCTATCGCATGGGCGGAAGTAAATGCTAATCTTCGTCGTTTTACTCCTTGACTAGCAAACTTACCGCCTCAACATGATGCGTCTGCGGAAACAAGTCCACCGGCTGGACTTTCTTCAATTCATAACCCAATTCTTGGTAGAGTTTGATATCACGCGCCATGGTTGCGACATTACAGGAGATATAGGCGATGCGGTCAGCCCCAATTTGGCTACTTGCTTTGATAAAGCTTTCGGTCAATCCCTTGCGTGGTGGGTCAACCAAGATAACGGTTGGTTGGATACCTTCCTTGAGCCAATTCCTCATGGCATTTTCAGCTGTGTCACAGACATAGTGTGCATTAGTGATATTATTCAAGGTAGCATTCTTCTGGCTATTCTCTACTGCTTCTGGAATCACTTCAACACCGTAGACTTCTTTGACATGCTTGGCAACGGATAATCCAATCGTTCCAATCCCAGAATAAGCGTCAATCACCACATCATCTGCTCTTAACTCCGCAAAGTCAATAGCTGTTTGATAAAGTTTTTCTGCCATTTCTGTATTGACCTGATAAAAGGCTGGGCCAGCGATTTGGAAGTCATTTCCCAACATCTGATCCGTAATATAGTCTTGACCATAAAGAGTCTTCCACTCCTTGCCGAAAATCGCATTGGTATTCTGGTCGTTGATATTTTGCATGACAGACACAATCTCTGGGAACTGCTTGATGACTTGTTCAATCAACTGTTCAACACGAAAAACTTTAGGACGTGTAGTCACCAAAATGACCATGATTTGTCCTGAATAGTGACCACGACGCACAACGAGGTTGCGAATCAAGCCAGACTGTTCCTTTTCATCATAAGGTTTTAAATCAAAACGACGGAGCAAATCGCGTAGAGCTACTACAACTTGGTCAATCACTGGATCTTGGATAAAGAAATCTTCGAGTGGCATAAGGTCATGCGAATTCTTACGGAAAAAGCCAGTTTCCAAGACACCATTCACTCGACGAACGGGCACCTGTGCCTTATTTCGGTACTTGACTGGATGTTCCATACCGAGCGTTTCAGCGACCTCTACATCGGTATTTCCAGCAATCTTGTAGAGACTGTCTTTGACTTGCTTGGTTTTAAACTTGAGCTGCTCTGGATAGGCAAGGTGCCCCAAATCAGCGATACCCGAGCGTAGATAAGCTAGGTCAAGGTCTTGGTTACGATGCGGAGAATGTGTAATGTATTCTTCAACTTTCCCGTAGCCAATCTTTTTATTGACCTTAAGGACACGCATGAGGATTTTCTCAGTTGGTAGAGCATTTTCTACAAAGAAAACCAAACCATCTACCTTAGCAACCCCAGCACCTTCATGGGTCAAATCGACAACTTCAACTTCTACAATATCATTTTTTTCTTTAACATATTTTTTTCACTTTCTATCGGCCGACAAAAAAAGACGGCAACATTTCTGTTACCATCTATTATATCATGAAATGACCTAAGCACCAAAACTCTTGAAGAAGTTGACAATGGCTTGCCAAAGGGAGCTAAAGAAGTTACCCCCGTCTTCTAGCGCTTTATTGGCATCAAAGTTGAGGTTGATATTTTTTTAAAAGCTATCACCAGCTTGAGAGACAATGCTTTCCTTGAGGTCATTTAGGGTTTTAGTGAAATCAGCATTGTTCAAAAATGTCACTCTTTGAGAGATTGAGGGCAAAATTGATAATGATATTGACCTGGTTTCCTGTTATAACCTGATCGAGTTTGTAGTTTTTTTAGTGTGTCTTCTACAATTTTGCGAACATCTTCTTCTGTCAGATTACCTTTGGCTTCTTTTTGCTTTTTGCGATTCCTGCCTTGATATCTGCCAAAAGCGACATTGAGTTTATTGGCATCGTAGCCTGATTTGTCCTTGTTTTCAGCATTAATATCGGATAAGGCTTTTTAGCTCCTCTTGGGCCAAGTCTTTATTGGCTTGCGGTACTTTGGCACCATTGGCCTCTAACGAATAGTAAATCCCTGCTAGGGCGCTCTCTCCTGTAACTGGAATAGGAGCTGCAACTGTGATTTTGGCATGCTCCACTCCCAGCGTCACTGCTGCGTTACGGTACATATCCTGCGTCACCTTGGTGATATTTTCAGGCGTTTCAATCTTGACTTCTAGAGGCGACTTATCACCTAGCTTTTTGAATCTTAGCTGAAGAATAGAGCTGTAGACTAGCATCATTAGCCACATTCATAATTTTCGAATAGATATCAGGTGTCATAGTTTTGATATCTTTGGTGTCTTTTGATGCGTCATAGCCAAGTTTGCTAAGAGTTTGATTTTTCTGGTCTTCAGATAGAGAAGAACCTAGAACATATTCAGGTTGTACATAGGTTTCATCGATTACTTTTTGAACATCGGTTGCTGCGTGGACACTCGTCATAGCTGTTGCGGCCCACAATACTGCAGCACTTGTTAGAAAGAATTTCTTTCTCATGGGATATTCCCTCCTTTACCTTTCTAGGTTAATAAAACAATCTTAAAGAAAACTTATAGTGAAAAACACCTGGTCAAACCAGATGTTTAGAAGAAATTAAAGAATTTCATGATATAGAGATTAAAGCGAACCTGTCTCGAGTAGTAATAATTTCCACCATTTTCATAGAGTTCTGCACCATGAAAGATAGAAATTGGGTTGATGTAGGTGTAGGTCTTCCCTGTAGTATTACCTAGGATTGGAGCGACCGTTTCTCGGGAGTAACGCTTGGCTAGGGCCAAAGTATTTTCCTTACCATTCTGAGCAATGAAGTCGATATAGGCAGGTCCAAAATTATAGGCTTGAACAGCGGTCCAGACATCTACTCCTTTGCTCTGTGCCAAATAGAGGTTATCTGTTAGTGTCTGTATCCCTTGGCGAATACTAGAGGCATCGTCTTTGATGGTATTGGTAGCGCCACTAGCAGACTCACTAGACTGCATGACATCCCGCTCTTTTCCCTTCGTTTCGGTATAAATCATAGCGAGCACCAACTCTTCATTGGCTGGAGTATCTCTTTCGCTCAAGATTTCTCGAACCATGGGTTGGTAGGTCATGACTTGTTTAACATCCTGATGGATATGATAAGCTTTGTATCCTGCGAAAAGGAAGACTGCTAGCACAAGCACTCTTCTTATAAATTTAAACATTATTTACTTTGAATATCCTCGATATTTTTGATTAAGATAGAATAGGTTCCATTGTCATTTTGGATAAACTCGACCGATTCCGCATCTTGATAGACGTTATTGGGAACGATGAGCTCAATTCCATTTGACAAGGAAAGTTTTTGGTTTTCAAATTTCTTTAATTGGCGACTGGCATCAATTTCATCAAACTGGACTGGTTCTGGTACAGCTTCCTTGACCTGGTCGATAAAGCTCAAACGAGCTGTCAGATTGTTATCAAAAAGGTCGTTAGCCAATTTTTCAGGTGACAGTTCATTGCTTTCTTCCAGATTGTTGAAAATCGCTGATTTGACCTTGGATTGGAATTGAAAATCATCTGTGTTAAAGGACTCTGCAATTCTCTGAGCCGTTTTTTCCAATTCCTTGATCGATTTCTTTGGTGAAATCTTGGGAGCAACAGCTAGGAGATTTTCTGAAAAATAATTCAAGAAAGTCCCATTATACTTGATGCGTTTTTCGATGAGATGGTACTTGCGACTTTGAAGATTGACCACCAAGGCCTCATCAGCCCCCGTTCCAAATCCAGGTAGGTTATTCTGAGTCAGCTTGATTGGGTTATCAACTTCTCCACCAAGGTGAGTCAAGGTCTCACGTAGAGCAATTCGCAAAAAAGCGAAATGTTCAACGCCTTCTTTAGAAAACTGAACAAAAACCAAGTCATTGGTCTTGAGATTTTTCAGAAATGCTGAACTCCTCTTTCCAGAGATTAGCCAGTGTTACTGATGTCTCCAACAAATCGTCTGTGATGTGATTGAAGAAGGGATTTTCTTCTTCGAAAATCCCAGTCTTTGCTTCATCTGAATACACGCGTTCGATTTTTTTGCGCAAGTATTCTTCGATTTTTGGAGTGATATTGAGAAACTTATCCGCTAGAAACAACTCAGTATCGTCTGGGCTGAACTGATGGATAATGGCTTTCTTAATATAAATGTCCATAAAAGTTTTAGTCCTCGTATAATGGGAAGGCATCTGTCAACGCTTTGACTTCACTTCTCACTTCTTCTAAGACAGCCTCATTTTCTGCATTCTTAAGGGTTTTAATGATGAGTTCAGCCACTTTACGGCTTTCTTCTTCACCAAATCCACGTGCAGTGATGGCTGCTGCTCCGATACGAATTCCACTTGTCTTGAATGGTGACAAGGTTTCGTATGGAATTGAGTTTTTATTTAGGGTAATATTGACTTCATCCAGCAAGTTTTGAGCAACTTTTCCGTTTTCTACAACCTTAGTTACATCCACTAGGAAGAGGTGATTTTCAGTTCCTCCAGAAATGATACGGAAATCAGGGTCTTGCAAGAAGACTTCAACCATAGCCTTGCTGTTTTTGATGACATTAGCAGCATATTCCTTGAAAGCCGGATCCAAAACTTCTTTGAAGGAAACCGCCTTAGCAGCGACAACGTGCTCCAAAGGACCACCCTGAATACCAGGGAAAATAGCTGAGTTGATTTTCTTAGCTAGGTCCTCATCATTTGTCAAATCAAACCACCACGCGGTCCACGAAGAGTTTTGTGGGTCGTTGTTGTAGTGATATGAGCGTATGGTACTGGGCTTGGGTGAAGTCCGGCTGCCACCAAACCAGCGATATGGGCCATATCGACCATAAGCTTAGCCCCAACAGCATCTGCGATTTCACGGAATTTTGAGAAGTCGATAATTTGAGAATAGGCTGAAGCACCCGCTACGATTAGTTTTGGTTTTACTTCTTGGGCTTGTTTCAAGATAGCATCAAAGTCCAAGAGTTCCGTTTCAGGATCAACACTGTAAGAAACAAAGTTGTAGGTTTGACCAGAGAAGCTAACTGGAGCTCCGTGGGTCAAGTGTCCACCTGCAGACAAATCCATCCCCATAACGGTATCACCTGGCTCAATCAAGGCCATGTAAGCCGCACAGTTGGCTTGGCTTCCTGAGTGAGGTTGGACATTGGCGAATTTAGCACCGAAAATTTCTTTTGCACGTTCAATAGCTAGAGTTTCTACCACGTCTACTACATCGGTTCCACCATAATAACGGCGTCCTGGGTAACCCTCGGCATATTTGTTTGTCAAGATAGACCCTTGAGCTGCCATAACAGCCTTGGAAACCACGTTTTCCGAAGCAATCAATTCGATATTGTTTTGTTGGCGTTCTTCTTCTTTGGCAATAGCATTCCAGAGATCAGCATCGTATGCTTTAAAATCGTCTTTGTCAAAAATCATAGGTCTTCTCCTTTATAGTGTGACTGGTCCTTTAGTTTGTTTTTCCAATAAGAAAATAAACTAAAAGATGCGAATAAACCGTTTCTGCACTTTATCACAAGTATAACCAACTTTTTCATAAAATGCATGAGCACCCAGACGATGATCAGCAGAGTTTAAGCGGATAAACCCATAACCTCGTCTTTTTGCTTCTTGATCCAACCCTTGCAGTAGGCTTTTACCGATACCTCGTCCTTGGGCTTGAGGTGAAACCGCTAAAGCTAAGATATTAAATCCTGCTTTAGAATAGAGAGATTCATAAACTTCAGCATGGACATATCCAAGTAGGACATGGCTGACCTCATCCTCATAGCCAAGTAGGAAATGATGAGAATCCTGAGACAGTCTAGCTAGTTGACTAGCTGTGTCCTCTGGACTAAAAGAATAGCCCAAAGCCTCTTGGTTAATCTCACATATAGCATTCACATCTGTTTCTTGCAAATCTCTTAGCATCTCATTCCTCCTCAAAAGAAATCTCTGGCAACTGTGCAAGAATATCTTCTCGCTTAATCGCTCCTTGGCGCAAGATTTTCACCTTGTCTCCAGAAAAATCCAAAATAGTCGAATCCTGTCCAGTTAGAAAAGCGTCGTCTTCCAGACCCAGAACCTCTTGGTCAAAATCCTCTAGAATTTGAGCAAAGGTCACTCCACTCGCCTGACCCGAGATATTGGCAGACGGCCCAATCAAAGGACCTGTCTCTCGAATTAAATCAAGTGTAATGGGGTGACTCGGCATCCGAAATCCGACAGTTGCAAGACCAGAGTTGACCCAATAGGGAACTCGGTCATTGGCTTCGAGGATAATGGTCAAGGGACCCGGTAAAAAGGCCTCTACAAGCTTTTGTAGATAAGTTGGCTGATTCTTTGAAAAGTGCAAGATGTCCTCTAGAGAAGCGACATTAAGATTGAGCGCCTTGTCTCTAGGACGACGTTTGAGTTGGTAAACATGGTCGACAGCTTTTTCGTCTAAGGCCTTAGCAAAGAGGCCGTAAACTGTCTCTGTAGGCAAAATGACTGCCCCACCCATTTCCAACTCTTGTCTAATCCTGTCCATCATCAACTACAACCATCCTATCTTGACCAAATTGGTCTTTGAGTGTTCGTACCCGTTTTTCGGGAAGATGCTTCCTAAAAAGCGCAGGAACACTTTGACCTTGATTGTATCCAATTTCAAGGTAAATCTTACCACCATATGTGAGATAGTCTTTTGCATCTTCCGCAATTCTGCGGTAAATAGCTAGGCCATCCTCATCTGCAAAGAGAGCTAGATGAGGCTCCGAATGCAAAACATTCAAACCAACCTCTGACTCATCTTCGCGAGAGATATAGGGTGGATTGGATACAATTATATCATATTTTTTTCAGAAATTTCTGCAAAACAATCAGATTTTTTTTAAAAAAATATTAAGATTTTGATTACTAGTATTCTCTGATGCAAGCTGCAAAGCGTCTTGGGAGATATCTGCTGCTGTCACTGACCAATCTGGTCTGTTTTTAGCTAATGCGAGAGCTATGGCGCCACTTCCAGTCCCGATATCTAGGACCTTAAGCTTATCCTCAGGATTTTCGGCCAGGATAAGTTCTACCAACTCTTCTGTTTCTGGACGAGGAATCAAAACCCGCTCATCCACTTTTAACTGCATTCCAAAGAAATCTGCCTGTCCGATGATATACTGAGCTGGTTTATGGGACGCTAACTGCTGGAAAATTTCTTCTACAAATTGTTTTTCGGCCTCTGTTACCTCTTGCTGGAGGGCAAAGACAAAGTCTGTAAAAGAGATATTTTTTAAGCTACGATAGACAAAAGAGAGGCTTTCTGCTTCCTCTCCTTGTCTTATCAACTCTTCTTCAAAATCTGAAAATAATTGAGCTAATTTCATTATTTGTTTAATTCTTCTAATTTTTTTGTGTTTGGTCATAAAGAACCAAAGCATCCACAACTTCATCCAATTTACCAGATAAAATCGTATCTAGTTTTTGGAGGGTCAAGCCGATACGGTGGTCTGTGACACGGTTTTGAGGGAAATTATAAGTACGGATACGTTCTGAACGGTCACCAGTACCGATAGTAGACTTACGTTCAGCGTCTTGTTCATCTTGAGCAATCTGAGCAAAATGGTCAGCAACACGCGCACGAATGATTTTCATGGCCTTCTCACGGTTCTTCTGCTGGGTACGTTCTTCCTGCATCTCAACCTTGATATTGGTTGGCAAGTGAACGATACGCACGGCAGTCGCAACCTTGTTGACGTTCTGTCCACCAGCACCAGATGCGTGGTAGATATCAACACGAAGGTCTTTTGGATCAATATCGTATTCTACTTCTTCGACTTCAGGCATAACAAGAACTGTCGCAGTTGAAGTGTGTACACGACCTTGGCTTTCTGTCACAGGGACACGTTGCACACGGTGGGCACCAGACTCATACTTGAGTTTAGAGTATACAGACTGACCAGAAACCATAGCAACCACTTCCTTGAAACCACCGACACCGTTCATAGAGGCTTCCATGACTTCAAAGCGCCAGCCTTGTGCTTCCGCATACTTTTGGTACATGGTTAGAAGGTCTCCAGCGAAAAGTGCTGCTTCATCTCCACCAGCTGCTCCACGGATTTCAAGGATGATGTTCTTATCATCGTTTGGATCCTTTGGAAGCAGCAAGATTTTCAATTTTTCTTCGTATTCTTCTTTTTCAGCCTTGGCATCTTTCAGCTCTTGCTTGGCCATTTCTTCCAAGTCCGCATCTCCGCCTGATTCTTTAATCATCTCTTCGGCATCAACGATGTTTTGAAGAACTTGTTTGTACTCACGGTATGCTGTTACCGTATCACGAGTTGAAGCCTCTTCTTTTGAAAGCTCCATGAAACGCTTGGTGTCTGAAACGACATCAGGGTCACTCAGCAATTCTCCTAATTCTTCATAACGGTCTTCTACAGTTTGTAGTTGATCATAGATGTTCATTTTTTCTCCTTATTTCTCAATTGTTAAATCATAGTTTGCTACTACTTCGTTCTCAAATATTTCCCCAGTTTCTTTAAATCCATAACTGAGGTAACAAGATCTTGCATGTTCATTTTCTGGATCATAAGACAACCAAAGTTTATTGCCTAAACCTGCTGGCGCTGTCCGAACATAGTCCAGCACTTTATCCATAATTGGTTTAAAATATCCTTGATTTTGAAAAATTCTTATCAATCATAAAACGAAATAGTAAATAATTTTTACTACTAATTCCGATCTTTTTATCATAAGCTATCATCACAAAAACCTATAATTGCATTATTATCATAAACTGCCAATGGAGCTACAAAATCTCCATTTTTAGTATAGACATATGCTTCAGCTAAACTAATTGCGTTGGTTGCAATGAATTGTTTTTGATATTCCTTGACATCCAAATTCAAAACATCAAAATAATTTCCCATTGTAACATCTCTTAGTTCAATTGTCATAGTTTTGCTCCTTATTAGATACTATCATTGGCGCAAAATAATGTTTACGGCAGACTGAGATATAGGTTTCATTTCCACCGATCTGAATTTGTTCGCCATCATAGACTGGTACACCATCGTGCGTGCGCAACACCATAGTCGCCTTTTTCTTACAATACTGACAGATAGTCTTGATTTCGTCAATCTTATCTGCTAAAAGCAAGAGGTATTTGGAACCTTCGAATAATTCATTGCGAAAGTCATTTTTCAAACCAAAAGCCATGACAGGTATGTCTAACTCATCAACAACACGAGCTAGGTCGTAAACATGGTGACGCTTGAGAAATTGAGCCTCATCAACTAGCACACAGTAAGGTTTTTCAGGTAAGTCTCGAATATAGCCAAAGATATCCGTCGCTTCCTCAATCGCAATGGCTGGGCGTTTCATACCAATCCGACTGGATACATAGCCGACACCGTCACGCGTATCCAGAGCCGAAGTCATAATCACAACTCCCTTTCCTTGCTCCTCGTAGTTATAGGCCACCTTGAGAATCTCAATCGTCTTACCAGAGTTCATGGTCCCATAACGATAATACAACTGTGCCATGCTTCTATTTCACGTCCATTTCTAAATTTTTGCTACATTCTAGTATATCATAATTTTCTGAAGCTTTAAACGGCAAAATGTGGTAAAATAGAAGAAATCAAAAACTAGTGGAGGAAGCTATTATGCCATTTGTACGCATCGATTTATTTGAAGGTCGAACGCTCGAGCAAAAGAAAGCTCTTGCTAAGGAAGTAACGGAAGCTGTTGTCCGCAACACTGGAGCCCCTCAATCAGCCGTTCATGTCATCATCAACGACATGCCAGAAGGAACCTACTTCCCTCAAGGGGAAATGCGCACCAAATAATCCAGCTTAAGCAGAATTGCTTAGGCTTTTTCAATCTCCAAGTAGCATCCATTGAAGAAATAGTCTAATTTTGTTACAATTTGAAGAGATGCTTGGATACCTATCCTAAGAAAAGAAATACAAAAGGAATTAGTATGATTACACGTGAATTTGATACCATCGCTGCTATCTCTACTCCACTAGGTGAAGGAGCCATTGGTATTGTCCGCCTGAGCGGAACAGATAGCTTTGCCATTGCGCAAAAGATTTTTAAAGGAAAGACTTGAGCAAGGTTGCAAGCCATACCCTCAACTACGGTCACATTATTGACCCGCAGACAGGGAAGGTCATGGACGAAGTTATGGTTGGAGCTATGAAGTCTCCAAAGACCTTCACTCGTGAGGATATTATCGAGATTAACACTCACGGTGGGATTGCGGTGACCAATGAGATTCTCCAACTAGCTATCCGTGAAGGAGCTCGGTTGGCAGAACCTGGTGAATTTACCAAACGCGCCTTTCTAAACGGTCGTGTGGACTTGACACAGGCCGAGGCAGTGATGGACATCATCCGTGCCAAGACAGACAAGGCCATGAATATTGCAGTCAAACAATTGGACGGTTCTCTTTCTGACCTCATTAATAATACTCGCCAAGAAATCCTCAATACACTTGCCCAAGTTGAGGTCAATATTGACTATCCTGAGTATGATGATGTTGAGGAAGCTACTACTGCTGTTGTCCGCGAGAAGACTATGGAGTTTGAGCAATTGCTAACCAATCTCCTTAGAACAGCTCGTCGTGGTAAAATCCTTCGTGAGGGAATTTCAACTGCCATTATCGGCCGTCCCAACGTTGGGAAATCCAGTCTTCTCAACAATCTCCTGCGTGAAGATAAGGCCATCGTAACAGACATCGCTGGTACGACACGAGATGTTATCGAAGAATACGTCAACATTAACGGGGTTCCTCTCAAATTGATTGATACTGCAGGTATTCGTGAAACAGATGACATCGTGGAACAAATCGGTGTCGAGCGTTCTAGAAAAGCCCTCAAGGAAGCTGACTTGGTACTACTAGTACTAAATGCCAGCGAACCACTAACAGCACAAGACAGACAACTTTTAGACATCAGTCAAGATACCAACCGCATTATTCTACTTAATAAAACGGATCTTCCTGAAGCGATTGAAACTTCAGAACTCCCTGAAGATCTCATCCGTATTTCAGTTCTTAAAAATCAAAACATTGATAAAATCGAAGAGCGTATTAACGACCTCTTCTTTGAAAATGATGGTTTGGTTGAGCAAGATGCTACTTACTTGTCAAATGCCCGTCATATTTCCTTGATTGAAAAGGCCGTTGAAAGCTTACAAGCTGTTAATGAAGGGCTGGAACTGGGGATGCCAGTTGATTTGCTTCAAGTTGACTTGACTCGTACTTGGGAAATTCTTGGAGAAATCACAGGTGATGCAGCTCCTGATGAACTCATTACCCAACTCTTTAGCCAATTCTGTTTAGGAAAATAAGAAAAATCCATGATCGTTCTTGCGGTCATGGATTTTATTGTCTTTATTAGTAATCTGGTCTTAAGACACCTGTTACAGTTGCCTTAGTTGCTTCGTAGTCACCATCTACGACAACTTTGATGATGCGTTTGGCATCTTCTTCTGGTGCTGGAACAAGAGGTAGACGAGTTGGCCCCGCTTCAAATCCCATGTAGTTCAAAACTGCCTTAACTGGAGCAGGACTTGGATAAGAGAAGAGGGCATTGACCTTAGAATGAATTTACGCTGAATAGCTGCAGCTTTCTTCATATCGCTTTCTGCAATGGCAGTGAACATCTCGTGCATCTCATCTCCATTTGTATGGGAGGCAACAGAAATAACCCCATCCGCACCAAGGTTCATGGCATGGAAGGCATCTCCATCTTCACCTGTATAAATCAAGAATTCTTCTGGCTTGTGCTCAATCAAGTAAGCCATATTTGCCAAGCTGGTACATTCTTTGACACCAATGATATTTGGATGGTCAGCCAAACGAAGCATGGTTTCTGGAGTTAATTCCACTACTACACGCCCTGGAATGTTATAGATGATAATAGGCAAGTCAGAAGCATCTGCAATAGCTTTAAAGTGCTGATACATGCCTTCTTGTGAAGGTTTGTTGTAGTATGGTACGATTGCAAGTCCAGCAGCGAAACCGCCAAATTCTGCGACTTCTTTGACAAACTCAATCGAGTCACGCGTATCATTGGTACCTACACCCGCAATCAAAGGAACACGTCCATTAACAATCTTTTGTACAGCCGCAAAGAGTTCCAACTCCTCATCGTGGGTCAAAGTTGGACTCTCAGCAGTCGTTCCAGCTAGAAGAATTGCATCTGTGTGATGGGCCAATAAATGCTCAATCAAGGCTGGAATAGCATCAAAGTTGATGGAACCATCCTCATGGAAAGGGGTAATAAAGGCCGTGATGATTTTACACTCTTTTAAATCTTGATAAGACATGAGAAACACCTCTCTATTTCAAAGAAGGAGTTCATCTGAACTCCTAAACGATATGACTATTTTAATTCAAATTTCAACTCAGCTGTTGGACGAACCAATCCACGTTCGTGAAGCGTTTCTGCAATCTGAACTGAGTTCCAGGCAGCACCTTTGAGAAGGTTATCTGAAACAACCCACATATGGATTCCTTTTTCAGCATCTAAGTCTTTACGGATACGACCAACAAAGGTATCACGTGAACCAACTGCATTGATGGCTTGCGGATAGATTTGATGCGCTACGTCATCCTCAAGAACTGCACCTGGAAAGGCTGCGATAGCTGCTTTCACTTCTTCGATTGGAGCCACTTCTTTTGTTTCGATATAAACTGACTCAGAGTGAGCTGACAAGACTGGAATACGCACACATGTTGCAGACACTGCGATGCTATCATCTTCCATGATTTTCTTCGTTTCCTTAGTCATCTTCATCTCTTCGTAAGTGTAATCATTGTCAGTGAAGACATCGATTTGTGGAAGAGCGTTAAAGGCGATAGGATAGTGTTTCTTATCACCGCCTGAAGGCAAGATTTCCGCATGCAAATCACGTGGATTCACATCGTCATTCAAGACTTCACGAAGTTCACGTTGTGTTTCAAGAATCGCACCCATACCAGCACCTGAAACCGCTTGGTATGTTGAAACGATGATACGGTCCAAGCCCCATTTTTGACGAACAGGCTCAAGAGCCACCATCATTTGGATTGTTGAACAGTTAGGGCAGGCAATGATTCCGTTGTGGGCATCAAGTGCATGAGCATTGACCTCTGGAACAACCAAAGGAACATCTGGATTTTGACGGAAATAAGATGTGTTATCTACTACTACCGCTCCAGCTTGAACTGCGTATGGTGCATACTTAGCTGATGTCGAACCACCTGCTGAGAAGAGTGCAATATCAATACCCTCAAAAGCTGTCTCAGTCGTTTCTTCAATCGTAATATCTTTGTCTTTAAATTTCAAAGTTTTGCCTGCTGAACGTGCAGAAGCAAGGTAACGAATTTTATCGATTGGAAGTGTTGATTCTTCCAACATTTTTATCATCTGAGCTCCGACAGCACCTGTCGCGCCGACTACAGCAACTGTATATCCCATAAATAACCTCTTTCGGAATTTTCTAAAAATTTCTATAATAGATGTATTATACTACTTTTTACAGAAATTGAAAAGTATTTTTAGACTATATTTTCTGAAACTAAAAATCCCTAGCCATTGACTAGGGACTAAGAGGCATCTTCATGTGATGAGCAGGTTCACACAACTCATCAAGGTCCGCTCCTGCGTTATGACCTCCTTATGCTCAATAGTAGTCCGAAGACTACCTATCGACTCATCGCATCTACTATTCTACTAGATAGAGTCACTTTTGTCAACAACCAAAACTCTTTGCTTCATTTATACAGGTAGATAAGAAAAACCTTGGTCTCCCAAGGTCACTTTGTTTCTATCATGCTAATTGCCGGGATTGAACCGGCGACCTCATCCTTACCATGGATGCGCTCTGCCAACTGAGCTAAATCAGCTTACCTAAAAAGTATACTATAGTTCTATGTTCTTGTCAAGCGCTCTCTTTTAAATTTCTGAAATGAAAAAAGCTAGATTTAGCAAGAATCTAGCTTATAAACTTCTTATTTTGTTAGATCGATTCGCTGTCCCAGTTTACCAATCAAAATCGCTCCTACGATAAGTGATGCAAACTCACCAATTCCAGTAGAGAACCATGTGAACAAGAAGGGAGCTTCTGTCAAGATATGAAGTTCAGCTGCAATGGTAATCATTGAAATGGAGAAGAGGATTGAAAAGAAGAAATGATCTTTTCGAATCAATCCGTTAAAGAGGTAATCTTTGCTGTATTTTGCAAAGAGCCATACCCCTAGACTAAGGAAAACTAGGGTAGAACCCCCACCAACAAAGACATCTATTAGGCCAAAACTACTAAATAAATTAGCAATCATACATCCAATTGTCACACCGAAAATGTATTTAGGGTTGTAAAAGGCCAAGAAATTCAGCATTTCTGAAATACGGAACTGATACGCCCCAAAACTAAGAACATTGATTGGTGGCGTAATAGTCAAAACTACATAGATCGCAGCAACGATAGCGATGTCTGCCATGTCGCGAACAGTTAATTTTTTCATGCTTTCTCCTTTAGCGGTTTCCCGCGTAAAATATGCTTGGTGAAAGAAGCTAAGCACCAAGGGTTGAGGTTATCAACCTTACTAGTATAGCACATTAGCCAGTTTTATGCTATACTAAAATCATGAAAAAACTAATAAAAGCTTTCTTTGATAACGAAATCCTCTCCTACCTATTTTTTGGTGGTGCTACTACTCTGGTTTCTATTGTATCACGTTTGGTTATTTACCATATCAGCCACCAGGAAATCCTCGCAACTGCCCTCGCTAATATTATTGGGATTCTCTTTGCCTTTCTCACCAATGATACAATTGTCTTTAAACAAGAGAGAAGAAATTGGCTAACCCGTCTGGCTAAGTTTTTCTTAGCTCGTCTCTCTACTCTTGGTCTTGACGTTCTTTTAACTTATATCTTTGTTACAACCTTTCCTGATATTATTGGCCAGTTTGTCGAACAGAATATAGATAGGGTTAATACTGTTGAAACTATTCTAGCACAAATTTTGATCATCATTTTAAACTACATTTTCAGTAAAATCTATATTTTTAAAAGGAGCAACTGACCACTTTGAGGATTCAAGTTGCTTTTTGTCACATTTTAGGATATAATAAATTAGAAATTTAGGAAAGGACATTATGAAAATGTTAAAGGATTTAAAAAGAATTCTTGCTTCGTGGTAATGTTGTTGACCTTGCTGTCGGTGTAATCATTGCCTCTGCTTTTGGTGCTATCGTTACTTCATTTGTTAATGATATCATCACTCCACTTCTATTGAACCCAGCTTTGGAAGCTGCGAAAGTACAAAACATCGCTGAGCTTGCATGGAATGGTGTTACATATGGTAAATTCTTGAGTGCTATTATCAACTTTCTCGTTGTAGGTACTGTGCTTTTCTTCGTTATTAAAGCTATGGAAAAAGCGCAAAACCTTCGTAAGAAAGAGGAAGTGGTTGAGGAAGCACCTGCTGCTCCAACTGAACTTGAAGTTCTTCAAGAAATCAAAGCTCTTCTTGAGAAAAAATAAAACAGATAAAGGATCTAGCTTAAAGCTAAATCCTTTTTTCTTTACTCTTTTGGTAACTTCCCAGCCTTTTCGAGCATTTTCTTAATCAAGTAAGGCATCTTCACATTCTCACGGCCTTTTTTCTCAATGAGTTTTTTGACAAATTCTGGCATCTGAAGGTCGTCTGTCTCCTCCATAATATCCTTTGTAGTTGCTGACGGTGCTAACTCATCGAAGGTTTCTTCTTCTGGAAGAAAAGCTTTAAATTCTTTGTGTTCATTGGCTCTTACAGTAGCAACTAAAGCGTCAATTAAACGGCTATCCGTATTGGGCATAGGTGGACGATGGTAGGTGACACCTATTTTTTGACACAAATCATAACATTCCACATCATTATCAAACAAGACTTCGATGTGCTCACTGATAAAACTAATCGGAATAAAAATATAATGTTCTGGATGTTGCTTTTGTTCTCGTAAATATTCTAAGACATCTGGCTTGATCCAAGGGATTCCAATATCGCTTTCGCTCTGCCAAGTATTGGTATACTGGTCGGCTGTTAGGCCGAGTTGTTCAGCAATTAGCTTGCTATTATCGAAAATCTGGTCGATATAAGGATCTCCATAATCCAAGGCAAAAATGGGAACACTGTGTGCCGAAAAGATTACCTTGAAAGATTCTTCTCCCACATGGTTCCGTAAAATTTTGATAATCTCATCTGTCCAGAAGTCCAGCAAAGCCTGTTGTTGATACCAGTCCTTAATAACTAAAAATCGGATTTTCTGGCTTTCCAAAAACTTTTCATACCCCATGACTGAGTAAAAGGAATAATGAGGTTCCAAAATCAAACAAATACATTCTTCAATACCATCAGACTCCATCTGCTTGATCACGTCTGGGATAAAGGGACGAGAAAACTTATTGGCAAAGTAGATACCGTACTCTTCGCCTAAATGTTCTCTTACTAAAGCAACTTCTTCCCTTGTAATCCGCTGCAAGGGCGTCCCACCGATAAGGACGTAGTTGTCATAGAGGGTCTGAATTTCGTGATCTTGGGGTCTGACTCCACGACGAATGTTTGTAAAAAATTCTGCTACTCCTTCAAAACTAATCTCCTCTGGAGATCCAAAGGTCATCATTAATATTGCTTTTTTCATGTTATCATCCTTATGTTATTATTTTCACTATCTATTCTATCATGAAAGAAAAAATAGTAAACGCTTCCGACGTCTACTATTTCTTTTGTTCTTTAGTCTTTTTATCTCGTCTCATGATTAGGATGATAACAACAAGAAGCAAAATAACGATAATCAGGAGAAGAAAGGCAAGGATATAAATCCAATGCGTTGGAATCCCTTGATCGAAATACCGCGTCCCCACTGCTTCTCCACTTTTATCCTGTGCTGTTTTTACTGGTGCATCTGTTATTTTAGCTAAGAGGATATGTCGTCCGTTGGTAATATTAAGGAAACAGGTGCTTAACAAAACAATCTTGTCCGTTGAAGTCAAAGAAACATCTCGCTTGTACTTAGCTTTACTTAGCAGATATTGATAGTAAGCCTGGTGTTCCTCGTCGTTGGAACTCAAGGTTCGGTAAATCTCCGTGTCATATGCATCTACTTCTAAAATCCCAAATATCTCAAGACCACGTTCTCGACCATTGTAGTAGATAGAGCCATAGCGATGCTTTTCAAAAAAATCTTGATCCGCAAATTTTTGAATCTCCCCAAACATAGCTCCAGAAGCCATGGAGTGACCATAAATGATAGTGTTAAAGTCAGTAAAGTTTGGGTTAAAACGATAGTCTAGGAATATAGAGCCTGACACAGTATAATCACCAAAAGCATTGCGGTCAAGGTATTTGATATTGTCCTGACTCTGCAAGAGGGGATAGTCTACCTTGGTTCCATCAAGGCTAATCCAACCACAAACATCCTTGTTGAGGTGCTGCAAGGTTTCAAAGCCCGTACTGCTGGCATCTTTTTCAATGGGATTATAATGATCGTAGTCACTCGCAAGAACTCTATCAGCTGTAAAAAGACAGAAAAAAGCTAGAAAGAGGGATAGAATGACCTTTATAACTTTGCGACTCGTACTTGTTTTCATATTTCCTTCTTTCTCCTCTCTAGCCTTGAAAATAAAAGAGCAAGAGAGGCTGTCCCTTTCTCTTTTATTGGTAGTTTAGTCAGTAATGGTATCTGCCCCTTCTTCCTTTGCTTCTTTTCTACGACGCAAGATCAAGTAGAGGATGATGAGCAAGAAGATCAATAGCAAGAGCAAGATAAACAAGATGATGTACCATATCCACAAAGGAATCGATGAGAGAAATCGTCCGAGCGACGAATCATCAAAGACACTATAAGGGAATGGTTTTGATTTTTTCGTATGGAAGGTGTCCTTTGGAACCGTATCCGTAATCTTGGCAACTACGATATGTCTCCCATTTGTTACGTCTAGGAAACAGGTACTGAGAAGGATGATATGGTCATTTGGCCCCAGTGTAATGTCTCGTTTGTGGATGGCAACCGAGAGTAAGTGATCGATATATTCTTGGCGCCGATTATCCCCATTAATACCTGGATCGTAGATGTTAAAGTCATAGGCGTCCACCTCGAGCATCTCAAAGATCTCAAGACCTTTTTCAACACCATTATAGTAAATACTACCGTAGCGATGCTGGTCAAAAAATTCCTTATCAGAAAACTTCGCTACATCTCCAAACATAACCCCATTTTCTACATGGTGTCCGTAGATGATGGTATTAAAGTCTTCGAATTTGGATTCATTTCGAGCCTCAAGGAAAATAGCTCCTGTAGCTGCAAATTCTCCCTTGGAGTCCTTGTTCAGGTATTTTTCATTGTCTTTAGCTTGGACTAAGGGATAGTCGATATTGGTGCCATAGACATTGATCCAACCGAGAACCTCTGGGTTGACTTGTTGTAGTTTGTGAAAGCCAGAAAAACTAGCAAGCTCATCTTTCTCAGTGGTACTAACGGGTCTATAGGCTTCATACTCACTTGATGAAGCTTGAGAATAAACCTGATTGGCATCCCAAAGGGCGTAGAAACCAAAGAGAAAGACTAAGGCTGCTAAGAGGAGCAAGATATGATTCATCAATGCATCTACAGCAAGGACCAGGCGCCTAGACAAACTCCTTTTTGGTTTCTCACGCTTGATTTTCATCGGTCAAACCACTTGCTTAAGCTTGTCTGCGTTTTTTAGACAAAACAACAAATCCAGCCAAACCAAGACCAATCATCAAGATGAAGGGAAGGTTGTCAATCAAGAGACCAGTAGGGGTAACGTCTTGGAATTTATTGGTAAAAGTGTTGTCGTTCAATTTCACCGACAAGAACATTTTCAACTGTATAATCTTGGGCTTGAGTACCATCTGATTTGGTTTTACTTTCACCATTCTCAGTATATTTAGAAGTAGCGGTATATCCTTTGCTTCCGGTTTCTTTTACAGTATAACGAGAACCTGCTGGAAGATTAGCAATGGCAAACTCTTGACCATGCTTCAAAGTAAAAGTTTTAGTAAATGTGACTTTATCGGTAGCAACATCAACATTTTCAGTTTTATCACCATAATGAACTGTAATTTGTGTTACAGGAGATACTGCTGTTTCATTTGTTTTGGGTAATTTTACAGTTATCTCAAATTGGAAATCTTTTGTACGATCCGCAGTCCCTCCGTCAACTTTTTTTAGAATAGTTAAGGATTTTTTTGCATTGTCTGTTATATCTTTTGTTGGTTCATTTGGGTGTTTAGGATCTGTTGGATCAATTTTTCCCTCCGTTTTTTTAGTATATGTGTTCTCAAATAAATCATATTTGAAAAATATTTGAATTTGAAGATGGAGCAACTTTAGCAGCGCCAGGTTTATTCTCTTCTCTAAAAGTAAACAGAAGAAATAAAAGGTACCTGAATTTTCTTTATTTTTGACAATTACATGCATTTTATAAGTGCGAGTATCATATTTCACAGCATCTATATCTTGATCATTTTTATCTTTAATAGGTGTATAAGTTTTATCTGTTTCCTTTACGAGGTAAACATACTCGCCTGCATGATCATAAGAAACTCCAGCAAAAATGTCACCTGTATCTTTTTTAATGCTTGATTGACCACTGGCTAAGCGATCAGCTTCCGAATAAGTCACCGTACGATCAGGAATGAATCCCTTATTACTTTCCGAATTTGAAGCCATTTGATAAGGAGCATCATTTGAAGAAGTTCCAGGTTGTGGAGTAAAAGTAAACCTAAAAGTCGCTTTCGGTGTTGTAATTCCTTCAGCAATATTCAGTGTTTTATTAATAGCTACTTTTGCACTTGTTTCACCAGTTGCTTTAGCAGTTGCCACATCATTATCATCCGCAAATGTTGGAACTCCTCTAAAGACCGACAAGGCGGTTACAGCTGCAATGCTTGCAGTAACTAATTTTTTCAAAAATCTTTTTTTCATGATTATTCCTTTTGTTTTTAAATTTCTTTTTTCATAAATTATCATCAAAAGCCCCGTCGCCTTAGGACTGTTACCACCTTGCCATGGGTATCCTGTATAGGAATGGTTCCAAAAGCACGACTATCTACAGCCGTTGTTCGATTGTCTCCGAGGACAAAGAGTTGTCCTGCTGGGACTTTCATTGGGAAGGTAGCCCCTTCCTTATAGAGCAGCGTTTCTTTGTAGATATCCTGCTCTTGTTGAGGAGAACCGTTGATGATGAGACCATTTTCGTTTATATCGATCGTACTTCCTTCGGTTGCTATGACACGCGCCACTCTTTCCTTGCCCTTATAACTATAGACGAGCAGGTCACCAATCGAATAACGTTTATCAAGCCTATAGTAGACAACCAAGTCGCCATCTTTTAAGGCTGGCTTCATGCCATCGTCATTGTATCTCAATAGTCCAAAGACAAAAAGTAAAGGGTGGCCAGTACAAACCCAACCATCAGAAGCTTACTGACTAAGTAGAGGATATCTCCCCATACACTCGGCGGAGACTTATCCCGATTGACTTGTGTTACTGTTTTCTTATGTTTCTTTTTAAGTAGCATTATTTTCTCCTATGTACCACTAGATAGCCGAGTAGGATTGTAAAGAAGATACCTCCTAGAGGAAGGATTATTCCTAACACGAGTGTACTGCTGAGGAAGTCAATTCCAGTTTCAGGTACACTATTTTTATTATTCCTGACTGTCGCATACTTGTCCGCATCAAGCTTGCCTTCTTTATTTTCATAAGTAACCTGATAACCAATCGAAGAGTTTGATTCTTCTTCTACGGTATAGGAGCTATCAAGTGGTAGCCCATAAATTTTTATCGTGTGGTCTTTGTTAAGATCAACAGACGCTCGTCCGTCAGTAAACTGCAAGATCGTTCTTTTGTTATTCACCAATACATTATAGGAACCATTCAATGGTCTATTCTGAGCATCCTTTATGTTAATGGTAATCTTGAAGGATTTTAATAGGTTGGCAAATACCCCCGTAACCTTTTTTGTGACTGATAAACTTGGAAGCTTGTGGTTCGTGACAGTACTGGTCTCGTCTTTATTCAGATCGCCCTCTTGATTCTCATATGTAACGTGGTAACCAATTGTTGATGTGGCTTCTTCTTCAACCTTGTAGTGGGTTCCTCGAGGAAGATAGCTTAGAATACCTTTCCAACGTTTTCGTTTGTCAACACGAATCTTCGCTTCACCATTCACAACAGTTATCTCACCAAAAGTTCCATTCAATGGCGTAGAATCAGGAGAGGTTAGTTTTACCTTAATCCAAAACTCCTTGTTCAAGTTGTTTTCGAATTTCAACACTTTTTTAATTGTCAGGCTTGGTAATTGTTTATAGATTACCTTAAAGGATGGTTTAGATTCTGTACCAACATTTTTTATTTCTTTGGTAAAGGCTGGGACGTCCGGTGCAATTAAATCGTATTGATATCCTTTGGCAACTTTTTCAAAGTTCCTCGTTTCATTAGATACGTTTTTACCAACATTCACATTGGTTTTTCGATAGTCTTGATTATCAGAACCTCCGTTCTTGTTCTTTTGAACCAGTTTCAGTTCAATATTACTCGGTTGATCAGCTGTAATAACAGTTCTCGCACCCGTCACACCTTGCCATTCAACTTCCACTGGTACCGTTAATGGATCTGAAGGCTTAAATGTTGGGTTGTCAGAGTATTCTTTGGTCTTGGTTTGTGAGGTGCCTATTCCATAGGAATAGGTGACACTGGCACCTTTATTGGAATAGAGTTTATTGACATCAGAACCATCAGCATCACCAGCCTCTATCTTTTTATCACCAGCAATGGCATCCAGAGCATCTTGACTAGATGTAACAGTAAATTTGAGAGCGTATCGAGCCCCATCTTCCAAGGAATAATTCGGAGAAATTTAGCCGTAACTTCCACTAATCCACCAGAGGTTGTCTTGGTATCAAAAGTTACTTGCTCTTCGGTTAATGTTTCACTGCTACCAGCCGTTTCTTTCACTACACGAAACTCTGACGATCCGTTCGGTAATAGCTGGACATACTTAGAAAGAACATCTTTGATAGTCACACGGTGAATTCCCAGAGGCAGAATCTTATCAGTGATATCTTTAAAACTGTCTCGTAACTGGTCTTCATTGTTTGCGGATAGGATTTCATTAGGAATGGAAGAATTGTGGTACCTGATATAATACTGCAAACTGGTAATACTGTCGACATTGTTTGAATAACGAAATTTAATAGAGTAAAAGCCATCTAGTTTTGGAGCGAGACTATAGGCGAGATTATTGATAGATCCATCTAAATTATTCCAGAACCAATCTGGAGCCGTTTCTGATCCATCTTGATTATTATAGTTATAAACTGTATAACCACTGTCGTTGTAATACATATTGGCAAAACCATCTGATAGAACAATAACAACTTTCTTAGCATTAGACCTTGCACTATCCATCAATTGATTGGCAATACGAATACCTGCGCTAATATTGGTTCCTGTACCGATTCCTGATTCAGTCCCTATTGATTTGCCACCAGCAATCTTCATATTACTAACTGCAGTCTTTGAACCACTAGCATCGTTATTCCAATTTAAAATTGTTTCCGCATCATCCCATGGGGACACACCATCATAAAATGCTGTTCTCTCTTCATACGGCCAATACCGATATCCCCACTCCCATTTTCGGTAGTAGGCATTCCATGATTGTTCCGCAAACTTATTATCAATCTTTCCGCCAAAACCTACCATGGATAACCGATTATTTGAATTGGATAAAATCGTATCAATTAATCCCTGACGATCTCGAGTCCCTTTAAGGGTATTTTTTAAAGCATCCAATCTTGTAATTGTTCGTCCAGTAGAAGAAGGAACATCTCTCTTGTTCATACTTCCTGAGAGATCTGCTACTAAAACAACATCTAAGGGATTCGTTTGAGTTTCTGTCCCAAGCTTAGAAGTGATATCCAATGACAACTCATACTTGTCATCTTGTCCGGATATCGGAGTAATTGTCTTGTGAAGAGTTGTCTGAGGTTCTGTATTAGAATCAGCATTTAACATACCTATCGGAGCACACAAAAAGAGAATAGCTAACAGTGTAACTAAACGGCGCGCAATAATTTGAACTTTCTTAAAATCAAAGCGAATGTTCATTTTATTCTCCTTAACTAGAATGTTTTTATATTATTACTATATCAATCTATAGAATTTATAAAACAATTGTACACTAAACTCCAAACAGTGTCAATCAATATAATTATTTTATATTATATTGATTGTAAAATAGCATGATTCTTCTTTGTCTTTCAAACTATTCTATGGTAAAATGAAAAAGAATAGAATAACCGTTTTTTTCTATTTGAGATTATTATGGATTTGAGTTATTTTATTATTAAATCATGAAACCTTCAGAATTAGTTTTTTTCTGAAGATAGCATTTTATTTTTAATTGTTAAAGGAGTTTTTATGACTTATCCGAACCTTTTAGATCGTTTTTTGACCTACGTTAAGGTCAATACGCGTTCTGATGAACACTCGACTACTACTCCAAGTACGCAAAGCCAGGTAGATTTTGCAACCAACGTTCTTATTCCTGAAATGAAACGTGTCGGTCTGCAAAACGTTTACTACCTTCCAAATGGTTTTGCTATTGGGACCTTACCAGCAAACGATCCAAGCTTGTCACGCAAGATTGGCTTCATCTCCCACATGGATACTGCTGATTTTAATGCTGAGGGAGTTAATCCGCAAGTCATCGAAAATTACGATGGTAGAGCTATCGACTTGGGTGATTCTGGTTTTAAACTCGATCCTGCTGATTTCAAGAGCCTTGAGAAATATCCAGGCCAAACGCTTATCACAACTGATGGCACGACCTTGCTGGGTGCTGATGACAAGTCAGGAATTGCTGAGATTATGACTGCTATTGAATATCTGACTGCTCATCCCGAAATCAAACACTGTGAAATCCGTGTTGGTTTTGGTCCAGATGAAGAAATCGGGGTTGGAGCTAATAAATTTGATGCAGAAGACTTTGATGTTGATTTTGCCTATACTGTTGATGGTGGTCCGCTAGGAGAACTTCAGTACGAGACTTTCTCAGCAGCTGCTGCTGAGCTTCATTTCCAAGGGCGCAATGTCCATCCTGGTACTGCTAAAGGTCAGATGGTCAACGCTTTACAGTTAGCGATTGATTTTCATAATCAACTTCCAGAGAATGACCGACCTGAATTGACAGACGGTTATCAAGGTTTCTATCATCTTATGGATGTGACAGGTAGTGTCGAGGAAGCGCGTGCAAGCTACATCATTCGTGACTTTGAAAAGGATTCCTTTGAAGCTCGTAAAGTAGCTATGCAGTCTATTGCTGACAAGATGAATCAAGAACTTGGGAATGATCGCGTTAGCTTGACTCTGACAGACCAGTACTACAATATGAAGGAAGTCATTGAGAAAGACATGACGCCTATTACTATTGCTAAAGCTGTTATGGAAGATTTAGGAATCGCGCCAATTATTGAACCAATTCGTGGTGGAACAGATGGGTCTAAAATTTCCTTTATGGGTATCCCAACTCCAAATATTTTTGCTGGTGGTGAAAACATGCATGGACGTTTTGAATACGTCAGCCTTCAGACTATGGAGCGTGCGGTGGATACCATCATTGGCATTGTATCTTATAAAGACTAAAAAAGACGAGGTAGCTCAGCTACTTCGCCTTTCTTTTTATTCATTTGGTTGAGCACTTGTCTCAGACTCACTTTGTGCTTGCTTTTCTGTCGCTTGAGAAGCAGCTGTTTCACTGTCTTTCTCAGACTTAGATTGGCTATCAGTTTCACTTGCTTTTGAACGGAGTTCCTGGTTCAAGCTAATGATTTCTTTAGCTAGAGTGAGGAGACCTTCTTTATCACTGCTTTTGGCTGCAAGTTGATCAAATAGAGCATCAACACGTTCAAAGTCTGCATCGGTTCCTTTGTTATCCTCTAAGTACTTGTGAAGAGAGAGCATGACATTATAGAGTTTTTGGTAGATGATCACGGTTTGCGGATCTTGTTCTGCTTCTTTTTTCTCTCGTTGGATAGTCGCTGCAATACGATTTAAAAGATCCTCAAGTTGTGTTTTAGCTTCGTCAAGGTCTGCATTTTCCTTTTCAATAGCCACCTTGATATTAGCTGCTTCTTCAGCTAGGGATTGTTTGACACCATCTTCTTTGACACGTGCTAGGAGTTGAGCAGCTTTAGTTAGGAGAGCATCTACTTCTTCCTTCTTAACATGGCTAACCCGCTCTTCTGGCATAAAATCACCGTAGAGTTCTTTAGGAATTCATAGATGGCGGTCTTAGCAGTTTGACTATCTACTTTTTCCGTATCTAGAATAGTCTTACCAGCTTTTGTAGATACGGGTTCTTCTTTGAGAGCCTCTTCTACTTCTAGCTTAGTTTGGTAAATAGTTGGGAATAGCTTGTTCAAGTCGGTTGCTTTTAGGAAAGATTGTGACTGGTAAAGTTCCCATGTCAATTTAGCAACACGGTTCCGAAGTTCTTCTCTCAAACGACCATCAGACACATGTTCGTAGAAGTACTTGATGTACTCTACTGTTGTGACTCCTGTCCGATCTCGGAAATCTTGCAAGGCCTGAAGTTTCGCTTCAATGGCAGCCAAATCTGTCTCATCCTGTGCTAGTTTTGCTTCCTGCAAATGTACTAAAAGATCTTTCTTAGGCAAGCCATAAGTGTCCGTATCCAGTGTATTGATCTTATCTACTAAGGCTTGGTACTTCTTATCTAAAGGTGAAGTTTCAACCGGTGCCACACTTTGATCCACATGGATATACTGTTTATCAAAGAGATCCAAGGCTGCTAGATATCCAGCAGTTGAGTTTGTTGCCAGTTTTTTCATATTTTCGGTGAACTGCCCCAAAGCAAGTTCAACCCGTCTCTGCATGATTGGCTGGTCTTTGTAGAGATTTCTGCTATCTGCTAACAGTTGATCCACCTTAGATAGAACTGTTTGTTCATCAAATGCTCCAGGTTGATAGGTCGATTGTAGGGCTGGAATCTTATTTTTCAAAGCTACTTCATAGCCCTTAGTTTGAACCTTGATGTAGTGATTGTGGTCTCCGTGAGGAATCACAAAACTACCACTTTCTACCTGTAAACTATAAGGAGATACCCCATCACGTAGGGCAGTCGTATACAGTTCATTTAGGAAATCCAGTTCTGGGTTCCCAGTTTGGAGAGGAATACGAACATGTTCTTTTCGAACAGCATAGGGATGGATATGGGTTGGATCATAGGCTTGATCCGGATTTCCAAAGACAAAGAATCCATTTGAAATACGAATCGCTTCGAGCGGAACTCCGTATGTCTGTGAGATATACTTGATTTTTCTTCATCGCTAGCATCTCTTGAGAAACTTTCCACAGTCTTTGCAAGTGGTTGAACGTGCTGAGACTGATGATTTTCTTTCAAGTGATCCTGGGCAGCTTTGATTTGAGCTGCAGTCAAGTCCTTCTTAAAGAAATAATGAGCGTGATCTCCATGAGAAACTACAAACCCTTGCTCATCTTCACTAATAACACGGTCAGCTGCAAAACCATGATCATGTTCTTCACCGTGGTGGTCATGCTCCACTCCATCATGGTCATGATCTTCATGGTTGGTATCTTGACTTCCTTGGTCACCGTCTTGGTCATGATGATGATCTTGTTGAGCTGGATGCTCTACTGGTTTACTTGGATTTTCCAAAGGTGTTGGCTTCCTACTGTCGCTATTTAAAGGAATCATACGCGCAATCTTTTCTTCCAAGGCAGAAAGCTTTGTATATGGGATGAAATGATAGTGATTTCCGTGAGGAATCGCCACACCACTCGGTGTTCTGCTTGAAATCTTAGCAGGGTCAAAAATCAAGCCATCTGATTCAGCATAACGTTGACTACTTGGAAGAGCATAGAGTTGCTGCAATAGAGTTTGTAAGCTCTCTTCTGGATTGCTTGGTCTTTCAGTTTGTTGACTAGGATTAGTGGTTTGACTGGTTCCATTTTGACTTGGACGATAGTCAGTCACACTCGGTTGTTTTCTAGTTCCAGAAAGGTAGGCTTGGGCAGCAGCCAATTCACTAGCAGACAAGGAACTCTTTGGGATATAGTGATAATGTCCACCATGAGGGACGATATAAGCATCACCAGTATCCTCAATAATATCAGACGGATTAAAGATGTAGCCATCATCTGTAGTATAACGACCTTGTGATCGCGCAAGCGCCACTGCACTGTTAGAAGTTGGTGCATCATGAGTATGACCTTGTTTTTGGCGCTCAATTTCGTCCTTCGTACGAACATTATCAGCATGAGCCACATCTTTAAGGTAGACATAATACTTGTCATCCACCTTGATAATGTAACCACCTTTGATTTCATTGACAATATCAGCATCTTTCAGTTGATAATTGGCATCTTTCATCAACAGTTCTTCGCTGAAAATCGCGTCAAAAGGAACTTTACCATTGTAATAATGGAAATGATCACCATGTGAAGTCACATAACCTTGATCGGTAATTTTCACAACAATTTGCTCAGCCTGAATGTCTTCTTTTTTGCTAACTTGATCTGGTGTCTGATTCTCTGTTTTTTTAGTGTCTTGCTTCCCATCGACATAAGACACACGGTTATTATCTTTGTTTTCTTCCACCTGGTGTTGGTTCAATGCATAGATGCAAAGGCTTAGGGAAAGGACAAGAGCCGATCCTGCTGCAAGGTATTTCTTCTTCATTTTCATCATCTCCTCATTTTAATTCTTCTGCTAAAATACTCATATTTCTTCTAGATTTTCTAAGTAAGTTTTGTCATTTTCAGGATCTGCTTCTAAAGGATTGAGGGTCTTTAGGCTAACTCCTGTTGATTTGACCAAAGTCTCAGCGACTTTAGAAGAAGCATTGCTCTCAGTAAAGATGGTTTTAACCTTATAGGTCTTAACGAATTCTTGAATTTCTGTTAGTTGTCTCGGACTTGGCTCTTGTTCAGGGGAAATCCCTGCTATACCAAGTTGTTTCAAACCAAAGCGTTTAGCGAGATAAGAAAAGGCTGTGTGTTGTGTAACAAAGGTCTTTTGACTCGCTTTTTCAAAAATAGGCTGGTACTTCTTAGTCAATTCTTGGGCTTTAGCGATAAAGTTTTTAGCATTCTTTTGATACGTTTCCTTATTAGCACTATCAATCTCCGAAAGTTTGTCAGCGATAATCTGAGCTTCTTCACCTGCTTTTTCTGGATCTAACCAAGTGTGAGGGTCATAGAGTGTTTTTTCATCGATGCCGTCACCAGCTTCTACATCTTCTAAGCCCGGTACACGTTCCAAGGTCATTCCTTCAGAAGCTTCTAAAACTTTAACTTTTGAGTTTTTCAAGTTAGGATCTAGACTTCCAGCCCAAGATTCGAGCGTATGAGAATGGTAGACAAAGACATCCGCGTCATAAATAGCAGCAATGTCATTAGCTGACGGTTCAAAGGAGTGAATCCCACTACTTGACTGAATCATCCGTACATCATTCAAGTCCCCTGATACCTCTTTGACCATGGCATAGATTGGGTAAAAACTTGTTACAATCTTCATCCCTTTTGCTTCTTGTTTTTCTTTTTGGCTACATGCTCCTAAGACAAGAACCAGCAAACTTGCCATTAATAATAGAAATGTTCTTTTTTTCATCATTACTCCTTAACTGGTATTTAACCATTTAATTAACTAGTAAATAGTTTATCTTTATTTACACTATATGTCAAGATATTTTGCACATTTTCATGAAAAAAATGAGAACTAGAACTTACATTCTATTCTCATTTTCGATTTTAACTTTTCTAGTTCTCCTATCCTGTTTTTAGGAGCTAGAAAATACTGCTACCTTTACTTGCTCTCCTTTAATAAAGCCAACAACTTTTCAGCTTCAGCCATAATGGTATTGTTATCCTGAGCACCAAATAGCAGGTTATTTTTTAAGCCAGTGAGAGTTTCTTTGGCATTGGACTTGATAATGGGGTCTTGGATCTTTGCAAGTAGCTCTTCAGCCTCTCTCAACTTCGCTTCAACCTTTTCAGTCTCGACCTGAGGTTCTTCTGGTTCCTCTGGTGATTCTTCTTCCGGCTCCTCAGTTGGTTTTGGAGATTCTGGTTTCTCACTTTGAGGCTTCTCTTCGCGTGGCTTTTCTTCCTCAGGTTTGTCTGTCCGAGGTTTCTCTTCGTTTGGTTTTTCCGTTTGGTCGGTATCAGGTTGACCATTTTGGTTTCTTTGAACATGGTCACTTGCATTTCCCCAACCACTATCTGAATGTGGACGTTCGTTTGGATGTTCGACATAGTACTTGACAGTCGCAAAGAGATCCTCAAGAGTATACCCCTTAGGTGCCTCATAAAGTCCTTCGTCAAACCACTCAAATTTGATGTTATGGTAATGATCATAATGAGGAATGATTAAACTACCGTTTTTAACTTCCACGGTATGTTGGAGATTGTAAGGCATACGATCAAGCGGCACCTTCTTAGCTGCTTTCACGCGGTTGTAGATAGCTTCTGCTCCTTTAGCCTCCGTATTTCCTGGATTCTGATGGTCTGTTGAAGGAGGAGTCAAACCTTTCTCTTTAGCATAAGCCTGGGCTGCCGCTCTTTCGGCTTCAGACAAACTATCTTTTTTAATCCAATGGCTATGGGTCATATGTGGAGTTACATAGGCATCCCCCTCATCACTGGTGATATCACGAGGATCAAAGATATAGCCATCTTCTGTTGTATACTTGCCTGCCAACTTGGCTACCTGAATCTCATCATCAGTGTAGGCAATTTGCGCATTTGGTTTTCCTAAACGTTCTGGATGACGAATCGGTGCTAGAAAGGCCAAGATATCATCCACCAACTTGACTTTATCACTGCTTTCATCATTTAAACGTTCCAACAGTTTATCCAAAGTGTCAAAATCAGCTTGACGCCCTTTATTAGCAAGTAAGTCTTGATGAACTGCTGCTAGTAAATCATAAGCCTTATTGTAAAATCCTCGATCACCAGATGGGAGATTGGTTTTCTTAGCTCCGAGTTTATGAGACAAACTTTCTTGCTTGTCTAGTTTACCATCAATGGCTGCTGCTGTTTCTGCTGAAAGCTTCTTAGCAGGAATATAACGTGAGGTTCCATTCTCCTCAAATACATAGCCATCAGCTACTTTTCGAATCACCTGTTTAACCAATTTTTCATCAATTGGATTGCTTGGAGCTGGTTGAGGATTTGGTGCAGGTTGTGGACTCGGACTAGATTCCGGAGTCGGTTGTGGACTTGGTTGTTCTGGTCTTGAATCCGGCACCCTATGGTTCGAACTGTACTGTAGAGGAATAATACGAGCGATTCGTTCTTCCAATTCAGACATCTGTGTATAAGGGATGAAATGGTAATGATTCCCATGAGGCACAGCAACTCCTCTAGCTGTTCGACTCGTAATCTGTGCCGGATCAAAGACAAGGCCATCAGATTCTACGTGTCGTTGGCTGAGTGGCAAGCCATAAAGTTGTTTCAGAAGGCTATCAATATCCCCATCACTCTGACTTGCTTGATTATCGTCGCTACTGTTGTTAGCTGTGTTCGTGTTCGTATAGCTGTTACTTTGATTATTATAGGATGGAGTCCATCTATCTACATCGCTGCTAACACTGTTGTTATTGGTACGGCGATAAGTAGGCGTATTTGATTGGCCACTTCTACCAGATAGAAAGGCTTCTGCTGCAGCCAATTCGCTGGCTGATAACTCGCTCTTGGGAATGTAATGGTAATGGTCGCCATGAGGAACGATATAAGCATCACCAGTATCTTCAATGATATCGGATGCATTAAAGATGTAACCATCATCTGTGGTGTAGCGTCCCTGTGAACGTGCCAAGGCTACCGCACCATCGTTTGCTGAAGTCCCTCTTTCACGATGCTGACTATGTTCTTGTTTTTGCCGATTGATTTCTTCTTTCGTACGGACATTATCCGCATGGGATGCGTCCTTAAGGTAAACATAGTATTTTCCATCTACCTTGATCACATAACCGCCCTTGATTTCACTGACAATATCCTCGTCCTTGAGCTGGTAGTTTGGATCATTCATCAGCAACTCTTCACTGATGATAGCGTCATAAGGGACCTTGCCATTATAGTAATGATAGTGGTCGCCGTGCGAAGTAACATATCCTTGGTCTGTTATCTTGATGACGATTTGCTCCGCATTGATGCCTTCTTTCTTGCTAACCTCATCAGGAGTCAGATTCTCCGTTTTTTGCGCCGCTTGTTTTCCATCTATATAGGAAACACGATTATTCTCTTTGACTGTTCTAGCTTGATACAGTCCCAACTCGTAAGAGCAAACACTTAAAATTAAAGCTGCCGCAGAACCAGCAAGGTATTTTTTTATTAATTTTCATTGAAACTCACTTTCTTTTTTTGATATTTTTAGTTACAATTCATTTCTAAATTGCAGAAACTCCTCTCTATTACTTAACTGGTTAATAGTTTACTCCTAAATTTGCAACTTGTCAAGAATTTTATGAACTGGTTAAGTATTTTTTTGTTCTGACCACAACTTTCTCAAGATTGGGCTTTATATAAGAAAAATTAGCTTGAAAATTCTTTAAAAAAATCCCTGCAACTGAGTTGCAAGGACTTTTCGATTAATCAAAATTAACGTATTCTTTTTGAAGTTCAAGAACTTCTTCCATTGTTGAGCATTCTGTAAGGGCACGGTTTGCGTACTCTTCCATCTTAGCTGTATCGAGTTTCTTCATCAAGCTACGCGTACGAAGTACTGATGTTGCTGACATAGAGAACTCATCCAAGCCCATTCCGACAAGAAGTGGAACAGCCTGTTGGTCACCAGCCATCTCACCACACATACCAGCCCATTTACCTTCAGCATGAGCTGCTTTGATAACATTGTTGATCAAACGAAGGATTGATGGGTTGTATGGTTGGTAAAGGTATGAAACTTGTTCGTTCATACGGTCTGCTGCCATTGTGTATTGGATCAAGTCGTTTGTACCAATTGAGAAGAAGTCAACTTCTTTAGCAAATTGGTCTGCAAGCATTGCTGCTGCTGGAATTTCGATCATGATACCAACTTGGATATTATCCGCAACTGCAACACCTTCAGCAAGAAGGTTTGCTTTTTCTTCGTCAAAGACTGCTTTCGCTGCACGGAATTCTTTCAAGAGCGCAACCATTGGGAACATGATACGCAATTGACCGTGAACAGACGCACGAAGAAGGGCACGGATTTGTGTGCGGAACATAGCATCTCCAGTCTCAGAAATAGAGATACGAAGGGCACGGAATCCAAGGAATGGGTTCATTTCGTGAGGCATATCGAAGTAAGGAAGCTCCTTATCTCCACCGATATCCATTGTACGAACGACAACAGGTTTACCGTTCATTCCTTCAAGTACAGCCTTGTAAGCTTCGTACTGCTCGTCTTCTGTTGGGAAGTCTTGAGAATCCATGTACAAGAACTCTGTACGGTAAAGACCAACAGCTTCAGCACCATTGTCATTGACACCTTCAACGTCTTTTGGAGTACCGATGTTGGCAGCCAATTCAAAGTGTTTGCCATCAGCAGTTACTGTTTTAGCATCTTTCAAGAGAGCCCATTCAGCTTTTTGTTTCGCATAAGCTTCACCAGCAGCCTTGAATTCTGCTGCTTGCTCATCAGTTGGGTTGATAATAACCTCACCTGTGATACCGTTAACGGCAAGAATATCACCATCTTTAACGATTTCAGTGATGTTGTTTGTACCCAATACTGCTGCAATTTCAAGTGTACGCGCCATGATAGCTGAGTGGCTTGTACGTCCACCAATGTTGGTTACAAAAGCTTTTACAAAGTTTTTGTCCAATTGAGCTGTATCTGAAGGAGTCAAGTCATGCGCAATCACGATTACTTCTTCATTGATAGAAGCTGGGTTTGGCAATTTTTTACCAAGGAGGTTGGCCAATACACGTTTTGTCACGTCGCGGATATCCGCTGCGCGTTCTTGCATGTATGGGTTGTCTTCCATGCCTTCAAAGATAGTGATAAACATGTCTGTCACTTCTTTCAGACCCTGCCTCTGCATTCACTTTCTTCGCACGGATTGTTTCCTTGATTTGGCTGATCATTTCTGGGTCAGCAAGAACCATTAAGTGAGCGTCAAAAACTTGAGCTGCTTCTTCACCGAGCGTACCTACTGCTTTCTCGCGAATAACAGAAAGCTCGTCTTGTGATGCCTGTAGAGCGGCATCAAGGCGAGCTTCTTCTGCGTTTGTATCTTCGACTGTAATAGTCTCAAATGACAAATCCGGTTGAACGAGTAGATATGCTTTTGCAACTGCAACACCATCAGATGCTGCGATTCCTTTAAGCATTTCTGTCATTTTCCTTATGCCAATCCTTCTTTTTCCATAGTTTCAGTGATAGCAGCGATTGCGTCGTCAGCATCTGCACCTTCAGCTGAAATTGTAACGTCAGCACCTTGACCAACACCAAGACTCATAACACCCATGATAGATTTAAGGTTTACTGATTTACCTTTGTATTCAAGAGTGATATCTGAAGCAAATTTGCTAGCTGTTTGAACCAACAATGTTGCTGGACGTGCGTGAATACCTGTTTCTGCTACTACGTGGAAATCTTTTAGAAGCCATAGTTTGACTCTCCTTTAGTTATTTCTTTTTTTGGATTATATGTGATAACCCTTACAAGACTGTATTATATCACCTTCTAGATTATTTTTCAAGTGTTTTATGGACTTTCTTCTATTTCCTTTCAGATAACTTGCTGAAAATCTTCTATTTATCTTACCAATATACAGTATATAGTTTTTTTGTTTTGATAAACTTTGATAGTTCAATGAAAACCCAATTTTACACTCTGACAAAACACTATATCTTGTGCTTTGTTTTTGAAACTGTAACTTTTTAGCACAAGATTTAGTTTAAAAAGTTTGACAAAGTTTTTTTTTCTGATATACTAAGAAAGTAATCAATTTTGAAAGAGGAGTTACGAAAATGGTAACCGTTTATTCTAAAAACAACTGTGTCCAATGTAAGATGACCAAGCGTTTCTTGGACAGCAACAATGTCACTTATCGTGAGATCAATCTCGACGAGCAACCAGAGTACATCGATCAAGTTAAAGAGCTCGGTTTCAGCGCTGCTCCTGTTATCCAAACACCAACTGAAGTCTTTTCAGGCTTCCAACCAGGAAAACTGAAACAATTAGCATAATCTTAGTACATCATCCAGAAGAAATTGCTTCTAGGGCTAACTTAGAAGCCTTTCTTTTGTAATTAGATAAAGGAAATTTTATGGGATTAAAACATCTTGAGGACGTAACTTACTTCCGTCTCAATAACGAAATCAACCGTCCTGTCAATGGACAAATCATGCTTCATAAAGATAAGGAAGCCTTGGATGCCTTCTTTAAAGAAAATGTAGTTCCAAATACAATGTTTTTTGATTCAATTACTGATAAAATCAACTACCTCATTGAACACAACTACATTGAAACTGCATTTCTTAAGAAATACCGTCCAGAGTTTTTGGAAGAATTGCATCAATTTATCAAGGACCAAAACTTCCAATTCAAATCATTCATGGCAGCATACAAGTTTTACAATCAATATGCCTTGAAAACTAATGATGGGGAATACTATCTTGAGAGCATGGAAGACCGCGTCTTCTTTAATGCGCTTTATTTTGCTGATGGTGATGAAGCTGTTGCGATTGATATCGCCAATGAAATCATCCACCAACGCTACCAACCTGCTACTCCTTCCTTTTTGAACGCAGGTCGTGCTCGTCGTGGGGAGTTGGTATCTTGCTTCTTGATCCAAGTAACGGATGATATGAACTCTATTGGACGTTCTATCAACTCAGCTCTTCAACTTTCACGTATCGGTGGTGGTGTGGGAATTAGCCTCAGCAACCTTCGTGAAGCGGGCGCACCTATCAAGGGTTATGAAGGAGCCGCTTCTGGTGTCGTACCAGTTATGAAACTTTTCGAAGACAGCTTCTCTTACTCAAACCAATTGGGGCAACGTCAAGGTGCTGGTGTTGTCTACCTCAACGTCTTTCACCCAGATATCATCGCTTTCCTTTCAACTAAGAAAGAAAATGCCGATGAAAAGGTTCGTGTAAAGACCCTTTCACTCGGTGTTGTAGTACCCGATAAATTCTACGAATTGGCCCGTAAAAATGAAGAAATGTACCTCTTCAGCCCGTACTCTGTAGAACTTGAGTATGGTGTGCCGTTCAACTACATCGATATCACAGAAAAATACGATGAATTAGTCGCAAATCCAAATATCCGCAAGACAAAAATAAAGGCGCGTGATTTGGAAACTGAAATCTCTAAATTGCAACAAGAATCTGGTTACCCTTATGTCGTCAACATTGATACAGCCAACCGTGCTAATCCAGTAGATGGAAAGATTATCATGAGTAACTTGTGTTCTGAGATTCTTCAAGTTCAAGAACCAAGCTTGATCAACGATGCTCAAGAATTCCTTCAAATGGGAACGGACGTTTCATGTAACCTTGGTTCAACCAACGTGGTCAACATGATGACTTCACCTGACTTTGGTCGTTCTATCCGTGCGATGGTTCGTGCTTTGACTTTCGTTACAGATAGTTCACACATCGTAGCTGTTCCTACTATCGACCACGGAAATAGCTTGGCCCACACCTTTGGTCTTGGTGCCATGGGACTTCATAGTTACCTTGCCCAACAACTGATTGAGTACGGATCACCTGAGTCAATTGAATTTACAAGCATCTACTTTATGCTTATGAACTACTGGACCTTGGTAGAATCTAATAACATCGCGCGTGAACGCGGTATCACCTTCCACAACTTTGAAAAATCAGACTATGCTAACGGAAGCTACTTTGACAAGTATGTAACTGGCGAATTTGTTCCAAAATCAGACCGTGTTAAAGAACTCTTTAAAGATGTCTTTATTCCAAGCGCTGCTGACTGGGCTGAACTTCGCGAAAAGGTTCAAGCAGATGGTCTTTATCACCAAAACCGCCTTGCTGTAGCTCCAAATGGTTCTATCAGTTACATCAACGATGTTTCTGCATCTATCCACCCGATTACGCAACGCATTGAAGAACGCCAAGAGAAGAAAATCGGTAAAATCTACTATCCTGCTGCAGGTTTGTCAACAGATACTATCCCTTACTACACTTCTGCTTATGACATGGATATGCGTAAGGTGATTGATGTTTATGCTGCTGCGACTGAGCACGTGGATCAAGGACTTTCACTCACTCTCTTCATGCGTAGCGACATTCCAAAAGGTCTTTACGAATGGAAGAAAGAGAACAAACAAACGACACGTGACTTGTCTATCCTTCGTAACTATGCCTTTAACAAGGGTATCAAGTCTATCTACTATGTCCGTACCTTTACAGACGACGGTGGAGAAGTCGGTGCTAACCAATGTGAAAGCTGTGTGATTTAATTTTTATCTGAGGCAGCCACGTTTTCTCAGACTACTGATTAAGTTACCCGCCAGACAAAACTTGATAAGTATCTTAAATACTATGAAAAACTAAAAAAAGTCGGGCTTCCGACTTTTTGTGCGATACTCTTCTCAGACTATGATAAAAATAGAGATGATTCGACAATCGCATTATTACATACAGAAAGAGATTTCAAATGGAAACTTACTACAAAGCCATTAACTGGAATGCCATCGAAGATGTCATCGACAAATCAACTTGGGAAAAAGCTAACGGAGCAATTTTTGGCTCGATACGCGTATCCCCTTGTCAAATGACCTAGACGACTGGAGAAAACTATCAAACAAAGAAAAAAAGACTTGGTTGGAAAAAGTCTTTGGTGGTTTGACCCTTTTGGATACCATGCAATCTGAAACAGGGGTTCAAGCACTTCGCTCGGACATCCGTACACCGCATGAGGAAGCTGTTTTCAACAACATCCAGTTTATGGAATCTGTCCACGCAAAAATCTTATTCTTCTATCTTTTCAACCTTGAATACTAAGGCTGAAATTGAAGAAATCTTTGAATGGACCAACACCAACCCTTACCTACAAAGAAAAGCGGAAATTATCAATGAAATCTACCTCAATGGTAGCCCACTAGAAAAGAAAGTTGCCAGCGTTTTCCTTGAAACCTTCCTCTTCTACTCTGGTTTCTTTACACCGCTCTACTATCTTGGTAACAACAAACTGGCCAACGTTGCGGAAATCATCAAACTGATCATCCGTGATGAGTCTGTTCATGGAACTTATATTGGTTACAAATTCCAACTTGGTTTCAATGAATTACCTGAAGAAGAGCAAGAAAAGCTCAAAGAATGGATGTACGACCTGCTCTACACTCTCTACGAGAACGAAGAGGGCTATACAGAAAGCCTCTATGACGGTGTTGGCTGGACTGAGGAAGTTAAAACCTTCCTTCGTTACAATGCCAATAAGGCGCTTATGAACCTAGGACAAGATCCACTCTTCCCAGATTCAGCTGATGATGTCAATCCTATCGTTATGAACGGTATTTCAACAGGAACTTCTAACCACGACTTCTTCTCTCAAGTCGGAAATGGTTACCTCCTTGGTGAAGTTGAAGCCATGCAAGACGAGGATTACAACTACGGTTTAGACTAATTTGACCAATCATTCAAAATATCATGGTTTGTTTAAAACAACCATGATATTTTTGTTTTTGTTTTATTTTGTTTTTTTCTATTTGATTGATTGAGCGTTTTATGGTAAGATAATAATAGTAGAAATCGAGGTGATAAGGATGCTAAAGCAAGAAAAACTAGATAGTATTCTAGAAGCAGTAAACACAAAAGGCACTATTACTGTAAAAAGAGATTATGGAGAGTCTTGATGTGTCAGATATGACAGCTCGTCGCTACTTACAAGAATTGGCAGATAAGGATTTGCTGGTTCGTGTGCATGGTGGTGCTGAAAAACTTCGTACAGGTTCTCTCTTAAACAACGAACGCTCAAACGTCGAAAAACAAGGCTTGCAGATTGCTGAAAAACAAGAAATTAGCCGTTTTGCAGGTCATTTGATTGACGAAGGTGAAACCATTTTTATCGGCCCAGGAACAACCTTGGAGTGTTTTGCTCGTGAGCTCCCTATTGATAACATTCGTGTCGTAACAAACAGTCTTCCTGTTTTTCTCATCCTAAACGAACGAAAACTAACAGATTTAATCTTAATTGGTGGAAATTATCGCTCTATCACGGGTGCTTTTGTAGGGACACTTACCTTACAGGATTTGACCAATCTTCAGTTTTCTAAAGCTTTTGTAAGCTGTAATGGTATTAAGGATAAGGCAATTGCTACTTTCAGTGAAGAAGAGGGCGAGGTACAACGAATCGCCTTGAACAATGCCAATAAAAAATACTTACTGGCAGACCACAGTAAGTTTAATAAGTTTGATTTTTATACTTTCTACAATATCTCAGAAATTGATACCATCGTTTCAGATGCCAAACTGAGTCAGGAGACATTTGAAGATCTGTCGAAACAAACAACCATTCTTTTATCAAAACCATAAAAATTCCCCTGCCTTTTGGTGGGGAATTTTTGTTGAATTTTATTCAATAAGTTGTGTCTCAGCTAGTTTCTTGTACCAGTGAGCTGATTTCTTAGGATAACGCTCCTGGGTTTCAAAATCAACATAGAAGAGACCGTAACGTTTTTCATAACCGTTTGACCAAGAGAAGACATCCATCAGAGACCAGATAAAATAGCCTTTGACATTGGCTCCATGGGAGATTGCATCTGCTATCACTTCCATGTGTTTCTTAACGTAATCAATCCGTCCATCATCATAAACTGTCCCATCCACAAACTCATCTTTGTATCCAAGACCATTTTCAGTGATGTAAATCTTCTTGTAGTTAGGATAATATTTCTTCACGCGCATGATTTGATCATACAAACCTTGAGGATAGATAATCCAGTCCCAATCCGTACGTGGCACATAATCTGGAGCTACACGGCGTCCGACTCCCTTAATCTGATATTTAGAGCTTCCTTTTTCACCTTTTCCATTGTGGATGATTTCCGTCTCTCCATCAAAGGCTTGCATCCAATCACTCATGTAGTAGTTAATGCCGAGGAAGTCGTTCAAGTCTTTTGCAGCTTCTAGGACTGCGAAGTCTTCTTCACGCAAATCTAAGCTTCCACCATTGACGGATAGAATATGGTTGACGCCTTCCATCGTTTCATCTGAATAGCGTCCAAGATAAGTTGCATCCAAGATAAACTTATTGTGGATGATATCTTCCAGCTCAGCAGCACGAACATCTGCTTGATTTTCAGGGATCTAGAGGATATTTAGTAGGCAGGGGCATGAACCACACCAATTTCACCTTTATAACCTTTTATCTTTATATAGCTTGACTGCACGCGCATGCGACTACCATCATATTGTGATGAGATTGGAAGACTTTGGCAAGATCGTACTGAATACCAGGAGGGAATTTACCAACCAAGTATTGACCATCACCGATTGGTCCAATTTCATTGAATGTTGTCCAATAGTTTACTTCTGGAAATTCTTCAAAACAGAAGGCTGCATAATCCACAAAGTGATCAATGTTTTCTCTGTTCAGGAAATCTCCATTTGAATGAAGTGCTTCTGGAGTATCAAAGTGATGAAGAGTTACAAAGGGCTCAACATGCCGTTTGTGACATTCTGCAAATAGATTATGATAGAACTCAACCCCCTTATCATTAACCTTCCCATAACCAGTTGGAAAGATACGTGACCAAGCGATTGAAATACGGATACCATTAACACCATACTCTTCTGCAAGTTTGAGGTCAACTGGGTATTTGTGATAGAAATCACTGGCTGGTTCAGCAGTGTACCAGTAGTTATCTTCAAGATATTTATCCCACGCTACTGGTCCTTTACCATCAGTATTGGTAGCACCTTCTGCTTGATAGGCTGCTGTTGCCCCGCCAAAAATAAAGTCTTTTGGAAGTGTTTTTGTCATTTGATTCACCTTTCAAGAAATAGAAATGAGATGGAGATAGAGTTGGGAGGAATTCCTCCATCTCACTTCTTCGCTATTTACATTTTATTCTTCGAACTGCGCTTGAACAAAGGCAAGAGCGCCTTTTCCATCGCGAGTCAATTTAATGTATTGGCCACCTTCTGTCTTAGCAAGTTTGATACCAAGTTTGTCGGTTTCGGCCTTCATGTCTTCAAAGTTTGAAGCAACTTGAGGAGCAAGGATAACCAGATCAAACTCAGGCAACATTTCACGGTGAGCACCATAGCCACCAGCTGCTGCTTTAACAGGAACCTTGTACTCCGCAGCTGCTTTGTTTAGAGCATTTGCAAGGAGACCACTTGTACCTCCGCCTGCACAGAGAACGAGAACATTGGTTTCTTCAGTAATTGTGTTTTGCGCTGCTTCTACACCAGCTTTTTCAAGAATCGCATCTGCTTTAGCAGTATTGAAGTTTGCAGCTACTTTTTCTTTTAATTCATCATTGGCTTTACCAGAACGCTCTTCTTCAAGAATTTGTTCATCATAAACCTTGAGGAATGGATAGTAAATGGCTACGTCAACAAGGATTAACAAAGCAGCAAGTACAAATGACAAGAATTGGAAGTTTGTACCGAGAACAATACCGAGCGGACCTGGTGTTGTCCAAGGAAGGTTGGCAGTAAATGAGTTCATGCCAAGCGTTTCAATGAAGAATTTAAAGATCCATACGTTGGCAATTGGCGCAAAGATAAATGGAATAAAGAAAATCGGGTTCAATACAAGCGGTGCACCAAACAAGATTGGTTCATTTACACCAAAGAAAGTTGGAACTACTGAAGCACGTCCGATTGCACGGTTACGTTTTGATTTTGTTAACCACATGAACATGAATGGAACAACCAGTGTCGCACCAGTACCACCCATGGTAACGATAAACATTTGTGTACCAGAAGTAAGAATCTTGTCAGCGTGCATACCTTGTTGGAGAAGGTTCAAGTTGACTTCGGCATTTGCATAGGTAATAGCTGCGATTGCTGGTTCAACGATAGATGGTCCATGGATACCCACAAACCAGAAGAAGGCAAAGGCCCCAAAGATAATGGTAATACCCAGATAGCCATCCGCGGCTGAGAATAATGGTGCAAAGAATTTACCGATTGATTCTGCTACACTGGCTCCAACAAAATGACGAGCTAGTAAATCAAGAACATATAGAGAAACAACTGAAAGAGTGAATGGAATCACATCTTTAAAAACTTGTGAGATATTTGGTGGAACTTCGTCAGGCATACGAATAGTTACGTTGTTCTTAACACAAACCTTATAGATGGCTACAGTAACAAAGGCAGCAAGGAAGGCTGAAAGCAAACCTTTTGTCCCCAAGAATCCAGTAGCTAGACCATTTTCGATAGGATCAGCTGCCAACATCAACAAACCAACAATTGCTGCCAAAAGTGTTGACATATAGTTGATTTGATTGGTTTTTCCATGCTACGGTTTACTGAGTCGGTCAATGACTTAGCTGTTGTACCAGCTACCAAGAGAGCTAGAATCCCCATTGAATAGCTATAAGGTTTCATGAGGAGATTAACAACATCATCAGACCATTTAAAGCCCCATGAGTTAGGAACAAAGGCAATCAAGATAAAGATACTTGAGAAGAGAATAACAGGCATCCCTGCAATGAAACCATCACGGATAGCACGAAGATAGATATTACGAGATAGTTTTTCAAAGAAAGGTTTCCCTTTCTCGATAAAAGCAATTAATTTATTCATTACTTAACTCCTCTCTTATAGAGTTCGATTAAATGGTGCATCAAATCTTTTAACAAGATAGTCGTCATCAAGTGGTCTTGGCCATGCATCATGGTTACACTATAGGCCAAATCTTCACCAGCTGCTTCCTTAGTCAATAGACTTGTTTGCGCGTGGTGTGCCTCCGCGATGCAAGAACCAGCTTCATCGACTAAGCTATCTGCTTTCGCAAAATCGCCAGCTTCAGCAGCCTTCAAGGCTTCCAATAGTTTTGAACGTGCATCGCCAGCATAGGCTACGATTTCAAAACCTAACAATGTTACTTCTTCTCTATTCATGATAGAATTCTCCTTATGTATTTTTAATTAAATTTTTATGACAATAAACGTTGGATATGTAGAACTAGATAAACTCGTTCACTTTTATACAAATCAAGACCCGTATGTTGCGTAATCACATCATAGATCTTGGAACCAATCTCGAACGCTTTTGGATAGGATTGTTTAATATGATCTTCCATATCCAGAAGTGATTGATTATCATCTCTGGAACGGTCTAAATAATCCAAAAAATAGTTGAGATGAATCATAAAACGATCATAGAAATGATTATTCTCTTTGGTTCGTTGAATTGCATAACCCTTTAGCACTTCTTCAACATTCCTGAGAATTTCTTTCCTCTTATCAATCGACTCAACAACTTCCACTTCATTCTCACCTTCGGCATTGATAAAATGATAAGCAATCCGAATAATTTCGTCTTCAGGGAAATTTTCTGTCAACTTCTGACGATAGATTTCAAAGGCTTCCTTTGCGATTTGAAAAGCGACAGGATACTTAGTGGAAATATCTGGCAGATTACTATCCTTGTACCTTCCTTGTGCTAGAGCTTGGTAAGAGCAGTAAATATGATCTGTCAAGGTTACGTAGAGATACTCTTGAATCGGATAATGATATTTCTTTGATAGCTTATCAATGATTTCATAAGTCACTGTGATAAATCAAGCGGAACATCTTTGAGGAGAGCCATAAAATTTTCTCTGGACTCTTCTGTCTTCATCCGAAAGATTTTCTCGACCTGATTTTCAGCAATTAAGTCCCCTTTCTTCTTTCCAAATGCAATCCCTTTACCAATCACAATCACTTCTTCTCCTTTGTCATTTCTGACAAGTGAAACATTGTGATTCATTGGGTTTAGAATTCGATACATGGCAACCTCCTTTTGCATCTTAAAGGTATATGAGTATAAAAAATGACCACAAATGAACTAGAAAATCTTTTGATCTCTAATTCACCTGTGATCATGCCTAATATTACTTAGTAACACTCACCTTGTATTAACTTGTGATTTAAGTATAGCACAAGTCAGTTTTTTTGTAAACCTTTACATTCAACTTTTTTTAAAATTTTTATTTAGATCAATGTTCCTAAGATTAGGGGGGAAAACTTATACACGTTCAGTCCATGAAGTTGCTGTTGTTTGAAGAACCTTGTTGAGTTCGTCAATGTTCTCAAATCCAGTTGTGCGTAGCCATTCACGAGCTGCTGCCTCACCATCTTTGATGTAGGCTTCAACTGATCCAGCCCAAGTTGCACGGCCGCAAAGAACACCGTTGAAGTTTGCGCCTGATTCGTGGGCAAAGACAAGCGTTTCTTGGAAGAGTTTAGCTGACACACCTGCACTCAAATAGATATATGGCAAGTTAGTCGCTTCATCTTGTGCTTTGAAGAAGGCTGCTGCTTCCTCACGAGTATGAACGATTTCTCCATCACCAAAGCCTTCAACGTATTTGACGTTGACTGGAACTTCCACTTTCAAGACATCGATGTTGAAGCGTGGGTCTGAGAAGACCTTCATAGCACCGATAACCTTGTGTGGTTTCACTTTAGCGTATTCTGCAGAACCTGCGTCAGCGATTTTTTCATCGTAAGCGAGGATTTCAAGGAAGAATGGAATGTCTTCCGCCACACACTCAGAACCGATGCGTTCGATATAGGCTTGTTTTTCTTGGTTGAGTTCGTCAGCGCTGTCTACGTCATAGTAAAGCAAGAATTTCACCGCATCTGCACCTTGTTCTTTGATGCGTTTGGCAGACCAAACATCCAAGCAGTCAGGCAAGCGTTTGGTGCTCGTTGTATCGTAGCCAGTTTTTTCATAAGCAAGGAGAAGACCGGCGTTGGCATCAAGCGCTTTTGTAGCTGGAAGTCCATACTCAGGGTCTAGAAGCATAGAGGATGCGTATTTTGTCAATTCATCTGCAACCAATACTTTAAGTTCTTCCATTTGAGCCACTGTTGGTTCTTCTGTTTGGTATTGAGCCATGAGGCGTTTCAAAGCACCACGTTGGTCAAAGGCAAGGGCTGAGATAATGCCGTTCTCGTCAGAGAGTTTTTCTAAGCGTGCACGTTTTTGTTCTGTTAAAGCCATTTTATACCTCTTTTACTATTAATTGATCATATAGAGCTTGATAGTTGGCCATATTCACATGACCTGTCATTTTTTCTTGAGCATTAAGCATACCAAGGACATTTGCCTTGATGAGGAGTTCTGCATCCGATTCCTTATGAAGAAGTCCTGAGGAAATCCCTGCAACAGTAGAATCTCCAGATCCGACAGGATTGACTACCTGAATTCTTGGAATATCTACCTTGTAGAAAATGTCCCCATGTTTTGCAAAAGCACCATTTGCACCAAGTGAAACAATTATCCACTCAATCCCTGCAAATAGAGGCTCTTGAAGAACTTCTTTTAATTCATCCAAATCCTCAGAAACTTCTTTCCCAAGAAGCTGAGACAATTCTTCGTTATTTGGTTTAATAACTGTTGGTTTGTGTGGTGATTCAAGAACTGCCTGAAGTGCTGCACCTGAGCAATCTAGAACAACTGGTTTTCCTTTGCGATTAGCAAGTTCTACTAAGCTTGCATAGTAGTCAACTGGAAGACCTGCTGGCAGGCTACCAGAGATAGCAACTACTTCCACAGTGTCAAGGAGATTTTCGAATGAGCCAAGAAATCTTGCCCTTCTTGTTCCAGAACTTCGGGACCTTTTTCAAGGATTTCTGTTTGGTTGTCACCGTGCAGAATAGCGATACAGTTACGAGTCTCTCCTTGAATGGAGAAGAAACGTTTCGTTACTTTATCATCGATATGCTCTACCAAAAACTCACCAAGTTTACCACCGACCAAACCAGTAGCAACAACAGAATCACCAAATTCTGAAAGAACTCGTGTAACATTGAGACCTTTACCACCAGCTGTCTTGGTCACGTCCACCACACGGTTGACAGTGTCAATTTTCAATTCATCCAAAGGATAAGAAATATCAATGGATGGATTCATTGTGACTGTTAAAATCATGCGTCACCTCTTAGTCGTGGTATTCACCACGATCCCATTTTTCAAGGAATTCTGTAAAGAAGTTTGCATCTGCTTGATGAGCATTGTGAGTTTCAACGTGCTCAATTTTCGCAATCAATTTTTTGTTTTCTTCTGATGGTTTGTATTCAGCATTGATGAAAGCTTCAATGATATCACACATAAGCAGTTCACCAGTGATTTTACCACCAAAACCAATAACATTGGCATTCAATTGTTCTTTTGCATAAAGAGCTGTTGTCATATCACGAACCAAGGCAGAACGAACTCCTGGGACTTTGTTTACAGCGTTGTTGATACCAACACCAGTACCACAGATACATACCCCAAGATCGGCTTGACCGCTTGTAACGGCTTCACCAACTTTTTTACCAAAGATTGGGTAGTGAGTACGTGTGTGGTCATAGGTACCAAAGTCGATGACTTCATATCCTTTTGATTTCAAAAATTCTGAAACCGCCATTTTTTCATCTGTTACGATGTGGTCACATCCAATTGCAATTCTCATTTTTAACTTACCTTTCTTACTGTAATCTAATTAGCACATTTTGTTCAACATATCAACACGAATTTGGTGACGGCCACCGTCGTATTTACCGTTAACAAATCCTTTAGCAATATTTTTAGCCAATTCATCACCAACAAGTTGTGCACCCATAGTGATCATACGTGAGTTGTTGTGGCCACGAGTCATATAAGCTGAACGTTCGTCAGATACTTCTGCAGCAACCATTCCTTTGATTTTAGTTGCAACCATGAATGGACCAGCTCCATAAGCATCAATCACGATACCAAGATTTTGTTCTTCTTTGTTTACTTCTGCAGCAACAGCAAGAGTCACATCAACAAAGTCTTGACCTTCAGCTGTAACATCCACAACGTGGAAGTTTTCTTTTTCCAAGAAGTCTTTCACAACTTCTTTCAATCTCAAACCTGCAGCATCTGCACCGATAACAATAGACATATTGTATACTCCTTTTTATTTTTCTAGGCTAGTAAAGACTTTTATAGTTAGCAGTTTACCTACAAAAGATTTTCTAGCAGTTTATTGACAAATTTGATTGAATGAGATGAATATCACCTTATCCAAGTCCAGGAAATCAAGTTCCTAGAAACAAACTTTCTCCTCGAAAGAGAATATAACAAGTGATTATTTGTTTGTTGCAAACATCATTTGTTGCTTACAAACATAATATACTCCTATTTTTATAAAAAGTCAACAGTAAATGTTTGTTTTTGTGGTTTTTTATCTAAAATATTTCAATATCAAAGCCAATTTGGTCTACTTGACCGGGTTCCAAGAGACAAACGTTTTTCTTATCTTCTAAATGATCTCCTTCTTCAAGAGATGTTGACAAGCCAGACCATGGTTCAAAAGCAATGAATGGTCCCTTATTCAAAGTTGACCAAATGATAAGATTTGAGAACTCTTGGAAGTGTACTTTTAATCCCTTCTCATGCTTACGAGAACGAAGGGCAATTGTTCTGGATTGCAACTCATCCAAAGTCACTGCATCTGTGCTAAACAAATCATAGCTAATGTCTAATTCTTTTTGCCCATCCAACCATGGACTTCTATCTTGGAAGTCTAACATGCCTGTTTCTGGGAAAGGACGTGGAACAGAGCAAGTCTCTTCTTTCTCAAACTCTAAATAGTAATCTTCATAAGTTTCGCCATCTAGCAGAGGACAATTAAAGCCTGGATGTCCACCAATAAAGTATGGCATGACCTTGCTGGTTTCTTTATTGAAAATCTTGTATTGAGTACGAACTGTCTTGCCAGTAACCTTATAAGTGATTTCAAGACGGAAATGATAAGGATAGTTTTGATAAGTATTCTCATCATCTTCGATAGCAAAGGTTACGCTGTTTTCTGTTTGATCAACTAATTCAAATTCTTTTTTACGGACCAAACCGTGACGAGGAATGTTTCCTTTCGTCTCCGTTCCATCTTCATGACTGTAGAAGGCTGTATCTTCTCTTAAAGAGCCGCAGATTGGAAAAAGTACTGGGGCTTGTCCACTCCAGTAAGTGGCATCACCTTGCCACAAATACTCAATGCCTTCTCGGTCCTTGATTGACGACAAGGCGCCACCTAAGGTTTTAAACTGAACCGTTAACTGATCTGATTTGATTTCAATTACCATAATATTCTCCAACTATTTTTAGATTTTTATACGAAAAACTAGGTTGTCACTCCCAATGTAGGAAATTAACAACCTAGTTTTCACAATTTACATTTTATAGGAGCGAATTATTTAGCATTTGCTGCGTATTCTTCGTTACGTTTGATCATTTGTTTTCTATACCAAGCAAAGATACCTACATAGAATACAAGGAAGGCTGCTGCACCAAGGATTGCTTTGATATCACCTGTTGTAGCATTACCGATTGCCCAACCAAATAGTTTTTCAATTGGTCCTTCAAGAGTTGAGTGAGTAATCAATTGAGCACTATCTACACCTTTAGGAAAGGCACCTACACCTTTAGCAAGTTCTGTTGCAAATGGTGCGATAAGAGTACCAGAAGAAGGAAGAGAGGCAACAAGAGTGTTCCGAAGATAATCATACGGAGCAATTTACCACGTGTAACAACCAAGAGAGCTGGGGTCACACCCATAGCGATGATACCTGCAAGAGGCAAGATACCATTACCGACGTTTGAAAGAAGCACAGCTTCTACTAGCATGATTGGAGCAAGTACGTTAGCACAAGCCCAGATTTCAGCGCGACCAGCGATGAAAGGCCAGTCAAGACCGATGTTGAATTTACGTCCTTGAAGACGTTTAGTAGCAACGTTTGTAATACCTTGTGAGAGTGGTTCTACGGCTGCGATGAACCAAGATCCGATAAGTGAGAAGAGTTCCAAAGCTACACCGGCTGTTAAACCAAGAGACAACCAACCTTTAATAACTTCTTGCCAGTTTGCAGCATCTTTAAGTCCTTCAACAGGTTGTGGAGTCCCCATAAAACCAATAACAATACCAAGGATGAAACCGATAAAGAATTTAGATCCCCAGAAACCGATTTTTTTGTTCAATTTAGCAGCATCAAAGTCATATTTATCAAGACCTGGGAAGAATTTTTCAAAAATCTTATCCAAAACCATGATAACTGGGTTCATCATGTAGTTCATGTGTGTTGAAGTCATTGGTGATGAACTTGGTGCATTAAGAAGATCGTCGAATGTTGGTTTCATCAGGTCAGAGTTGATGATCTTCAAAATACCTACAAGGACAACTGCTGCAGTTGCGATGAAGAGTGAAACTCCTTGGCTAACTCCATTGTTATCTGCGTACCATTTAATCAAAGACCAGTTATTGACAAGTGCCAGATATCGAAGATATCAACGTCAAGTGTATCCGTTTTCTTCATTGCAAGCATCACAACGTTGACAATCAACATTACTAGCAAGAAGTAAAGTGTCCAAGCAGAGCCCCAAGTGATGGTAGCAAGTGGTGCCCAACCAACGTCAGTGATGTTCAAATGGATACCAGTGTTTTCAACGAATTTTTTAAGTGATTCTGAGAAAGCTCCATTGAGCATACCGATGATAGCACCGATACCAGTAAGAGCGATGGCAAGTTTAATACCACCTTCAAGCGCTTTGGAGAATTTCACTCCAAAAAGTAGAGCCAATACTGTCAAAATGATCAGCATGATAATTGGTCCACCCATATCCAAGATAGGTTTGAACAGCTTATTGGCTAGTTCGATAATGACATCCATAATAGTTCCTCCCGTTTTTTTAGTTATATGAATGTTAACAAGATAAAGAATAAATTAGCTTAGTCCGTGTTCTTTGATAGCTGCTTCAATATTGTCAAATACTGGAGCGCTCATCGCTGGAATACGGAACAAGATTGGGCCAGCTTCAATTACTGGAATACCTGGTTCAAAACCAAGGTCAGTTGCAGCGATTGGTGTAAAGATATCGTAGCCCTTGATAAGGTCTTCGTTTACATCTTTCACCATGACTGCATCACAGTGAACATCATAACCACGGTTTGAAAGTTCTTCTTCTAGAGCACTTTTAATTTGGTGACTTGAGTTAACACCTGCACCGCAGGCAGCAAGAATTTTAATCATTTGGATTTCCTCCGATTTTATATTTTAATAGACAAGATTAAGCGGTTGCTTCAGCAATGTAAGCATAAAGTTTCTGGTTCGGAAATTTTTGATAAATCTTCCAGATGTCCATTTCCTGTGAAAAAGTCCATCAACTGAGCCAGAATATTTGTTTGACTTGAACTTGAGTTGTTAATGATAAAGAAGAGTAGGGATACTTCTACTTCCTTATCAGGAGCTATCATATTGTGAAAAGTTACTGGTTTTTCTAATCGAACAACCACCACTTTCTCAGCTAGATTATGAACAATATCTGTATGAGGAATCGCTACATTTGGCAAGTCCTTTCCTAGAAAATCCATATCTAAACCAGTTGGAAATGACTTTTCACGCGTGATCAAGGCTTCACGATAAGTTGGAGTGACAATTCCTCGTTCTTCCAACAAGCTTGCTACCTGATCAAAGAGTTGTTCTTGATTATCCGCTTCTAAGCAAAACACCAGGTTTTTGTCAAAGAAATGATCTAATCCCATAACATTTTCCCTTCTTTCAATTATCTTTTATGCTATAAGTATAACACTATATGAAATCGTTGTCAATAATTTTTGTTTTATTTTTGTTCATTTTTTTGTAATTTTTTTGTTTCATTTAAAGAATACAATCAATATCAAACATTTTTGTTATAAAATCCAAAAGAAAAGAAGGCCCAAGCCTTCTTCTCTTTCCTTACTTAATAGTAGATAAAATCTCTTCTAACTTATGGTAGTCCTTTACACTATCAATTTCATAGATGCTATTTCCCTCTAATTCTTCGACATAGACATCCAATTCTTTGATATTATCCTTAACCATGTTGTCCCAGTAGAGATCAACAAATTCACCACTCTCGTATGCTTTGTCAATAAAGCCAACAATCTTCTCAGCAGTTGGTGCATCCCAGAATGAAACTCCGCTCAGAATGCGACCAGCCTTGCTGTCAACAATAATGTCTTGAACCTTGTAGTCATCACCGTAAACCAAGAACCACTCGTTGGTACATTCTTCGCGATAAACGCTAAAATAGGTAGAACGCTTAAGATCGTTTCGAAACATATTTTTGAAAAGATAGTTATCTGCATCGATGACGTAGCTGTTAGCCAAATCTTCTTTTACTAGATAAAGTGAGTAAAAGTTATTGTAATCAGCATACTTGTCGTTAAAGACCAAACGGACACCATATTTTTCTTTTAGGTAGTCAAATTGTTCTTTGAGGTAACCGACAACGATGATAATCTCATCAATTCCTCTCTCTTTCAAAAACTCGATTTGGTATTCTACCAAGGGTTTTTGATTAACCTTAACCAAAGCTTTTGGGGTATTTTCAGTCATAGGGCGTAGACGAGTCCCTAAGCCCGCTGCTAAATAATCGCTTTCACACGAATCTCCTTTATTCTTTAATAATAATATAAACACCAGCCATAACAATAAGTGAAGTGATGATTGTCAGCATATCGAGTGGTGTACCTAAAAGCATTGCTGAGAACAATACTGTCCATACGACATAGCTTACGTTCAACCCAGTTGCTTTTGCAGGTTGTAAACGGTTGATAGCAATGTAGTAGGCTAAGTATGAAATCATATTACATGCTGCAAAGACTAACATCAAACCGAGCAATTGCCCATCTGCTACTTCTGCAAATGAATGGTGAGAAAAGAGCACAATCACTAGATAGGACAAGAATGAGGTTACTTGTCGAATTAACAAGGCTTCAATTTCACTTAAATCACTTTCCATAGCATAGGAGCTGAGAACACTTTCACTCCCCCAGGCAATGGCACAGATAAGGGCACAAAGAATCCCAATGTAAAACGAGTTAACTTGTTCAACCTTGTAGGTTTGAGCAATGATCGCTGCAATAATCAAGAAAACACCGAATACTGTATTCTTTGAAACCTTGTGTTTCAAAATGAAGAAGGCGAGCAAAACTGAAACTGCTGGGTAAATAGCTGATACAGATGAAGCTAGTGAACTACCGATATATTTAACCGCATAAAGATTGGCCTGCATACCTATTGGTCCTGCTAGTAAAGCTCCGATAATTACACTTACATTTCGAATATTTAAGAAAATCGAGAGACGAACTTTTCTTTCTTTTACCAAAAGAAAAGCTAACAAGATAAAGATACTCAAGAAATCATGAGCGGCAGCCACAACAAAAGGCGAAAGATTTGTAAAAATTGAAAAGATATAAGCACTAATCGTTAGACCTAATCCCCAGAAAATTCCAGAGAGCAGACCAAAGGAAACACCATTTTTATTCTTCATCCTAACCTCCATAATAAGTCAAACCTTCGACAGCTCTTTGGTAACGATTGACACCGTAATCTCCAAAATCAGCCCCTTGAGCTTCTTTGTACACTGTCCACAAACTCCAGATAGTATCTTGCAAGATTTTATAGATACGAATCTTCTCACGTGATACAGGCGTTTTGTCACTTTCATAGTAGGAAAGGAAATCATCTTCCTCTTGCTTTGTAAATTCAGACTCTAAGAAAGAGCTGCCAAATCCCACATTGGGTCATTCATAGAAGAGTATTCCCAGTCAATCAAATACAAACGACCTTGTGGTGACTCGATAAAGTTTTCTGGTACCAAATCGATGTGACAGGACTTTCTATCAACACCCAAATCAGCCAATCTCTTTTCTAGTGAAAATACATCTTTTCTTACAGCTTCATAGTTTTCATAAGGGATAGCTCCCTCAATCAAGGATTCATATTTGCTGATTTCCTCAAAAGGAGCAAATTCTCCTCTTAATTCTTTCCCTGAAGCGTGGATGGTTTGTAAAATTGGTGCAATCTTTTCAAACTTGGACTTAATTGATGTTGAATCAAGAGTTACTGCTGATTCGATGTATTCATTTACTTTAATCCCTGACTCAATATCAAAGAGATATTTTTTGACATCTAAATCTAAATCCTCTAAAAGTTCAAGATTGTACTTTTCATTTTGACGATTGATGAGTTTTTCAGTCCCTTTACCAAAAAATTTCACAATATACTGTTTGTTGGTTGTTTTAACCAAATAGTTTTGATTGGTCATGCCTCCCAGCTGTTCAACACTGAGTACTTCCTCTTCATCAGATAGTAAAGAAGAAATTTTTTCTTTGATGAGTTTCTCCACAATTAACCTCCATCTTCTACACTTCCCACTTAAATACTGTTTTGAAAGCAGTATTTAGGTCTGTAGCAAAGACACGGTGAATGTCCTTGATTTCTCTCACAGGTTCTTCAACATAAAGGATATTCTTCAGACGATTCGCAAACTTTTTGACTTCCATCATTTGAATAGCCTTCTCAAAATCGACGCGTCCTGAACGAGATGAGCCTACTAATAACAATCCTTTTTCCAAAGCATCTCGCGTATTGATATTGATCTTGTATTCACTCACTCCCATCATGAGAATCGTTCCCTGTGGACGAATATAGCGAATCAGGTCATTGATAGCTGGTCCTGTACCATCACCACCGCAACACTCAAATCCATGATCAAAGGTCAAATCCTCTGGGATATTATCCGTGATGTAGCACTCTTTTGCAAAAGAGAAGAGCTCCAATTTTTCCCAATGGCGACCAATAACGATAATCTCTGCTTCTGGTAGAGTGTAATTGATAATATTGGCAACCACAAAGGCCAAACTACCATCTCCGATAACAGCGATGCGCTCTCTCTTGCTATGAGCAAGATGCAGGAAGCGATCCATAGCATGCATGCCAACACTTACAAACTCAGTTATGGCTGCAACTGTGTCCTCAATATCATTATAAGACACAACACGATCTTTTGGAAGAGAGACAAATTCTCGCATAAAGCCGTCATAGCCACTAGATAGGAAGTAGGTCCCTGTCATGTAGTTCTCGTAGAACTCCTTGTCACTCTGCATAGGCGGTTGATTGGGAATCATAACTACCTTTTGACCGACTTCATAAGTACCAGTTGGATCTGAGATAACAGTTCCACAAGACTCGTGAATCATGGCCATAGGAAGCTTTTTAGCCAATATCTTTGGATCGCGTTTCCCTTGATAGTAACGTTGATCTGCATGACAAACCGCCATATAATTTGGACGAATCAGGATATGATTCTCCTGATCAATGTCCTCTTCTTGATATTTTACATTGATAAACTTTGGTTTGGTCAGTTGATAAATTTGATTAATCATAGCCTTAGTCTTTCTCAATCATACTTTTCGCGATTTTCAGGTCTGTCACAGTTGTGATTTTAAGATTTGAATATTCCCCTTTAGCTAGTGCAACGTCTTTTCCTTTGATAACAAAAATCTTACATGCATCCGTCAGGATTTCCTTTCTTGATCAGATAGGGAACCATACAAATCCATGAAATCCTTGCAACGGAAAGTCTGAGGCGTTTGACCTTGATAGAGGTGAGCACGATTTGGAATATCAGTGATAAACTGACCATTAGTACTTTCAACAATGGTATCAACTGCTTCTACTACTGTATCAACCGCATCATGATTTTGAGCCAGTTTTATATTGTCCTGAATCATGCGAAGTGTGATAAATGGACGAACAGAGTCGTGGGTAATCACAATATCTTCTGGAGTGATTGGACGATAGGCATCAATAGCTTCAATAATCTTCTCGATACTGGTATTGCGATCAGCCCCACCTTTGGTAATGATGATGCGATCCTTGTGGAGAGAAAGATACTTGTCAACTAGGTCCTCAGCGTGTGACACCCAATCTCCATGAACTCCAACTACAATTTTTTCAATACTTGGTTCTAAGACGAATTTTTCAATTGTGTGGATCAAAATAGGTCGATCACCCAACTCCAAAAATTGTTTTGGTAAATTACTGATTCCCATGCGTGTGCCAGTTCCTCCGGCTAGGATTCCTGCATAGATCATTTATATTCTCCTTTAGTTTATTCTAAAAAACTCATTACCATCTATTATATCACAATCTGTCTCCATCATGAAGAAAAGACAGAGTGTCATTTAGTCTAATCAACACACCATTTAAGGCAAAAAGTGAACAATGCCTTACTAAATTTGGAAAGACCATAACAAATTAAGAAATAAAAATAGGTTATCCTCTATATTCTCCTCTCAACGTTCGGTTAATATAGAGTTCTTTAGGATATAATAGAAACCTTAAAGAAAGCTTAAATGAAATTATTTGTTTATCAAAGAATACTAGGTGTGCATAGTAAATTTCTTAAAAGTTGTTTGAGAGACTCATTATAAAAGGTTATATATCTCATGAATTAAACAAAAAAGTTGTTTGAGAGACTCATTATAAAAAGGTTATATATCTCATGAATTAAACAAATAATAGACTTTTGCCCCTAAAATTGATAAAATAAAAAAGAAAATAATAGAAAAAGGAAACTGTAAACCGCCATGATGAACATGCAAAACATGATGCGCCAAGCACAAAAACTTCAAAAACAAATGGAACAAAGCCAAGCAGAACTCGTTGCCATGGAATTTGTTGGAAAATCAGCTCAGGACCTTGTCCAAGCAACTTTGACTGGAGACAAAAAAGTTGTCAGCATTGACTTCAACCCAGCAGTTGTAGATCCAGAAGATCTCGAAACACTTTCAGATATGACTGTTCAAGCAGTTAACGCTGCTCTTGAACAAATTGATGAAACGACTAAGAAGAAACTAGGAGCTTTCGCTGGAAAATTGCCTTTCTAATCCACAAAAAAAGAGAAACAGATGTTTCTCTTTTTTTCTTAGAAATCAAAGAATTCCATTGCTTTCTTTAAGAGTAATTCCGTATATTCCGGATCGTCTTGAGCCATTGTGACTTGTGACTGGACCATTTCAAGATCATCAGTAATCATGCCATCTGCGCCGAGGCGAACGGCTTTATCAAATGCCTCCGAACCATTTACTGTCCAAACATAGAGTCTCTGATCAGTTGTCCAGAGTTTATTGACAAAGTATTCATCCAAAGTTGAATATTCCATGGTATAACCAGTCGCCTTGGTTCTCGGAAACACACTATTATATGGCAGAATGAAGTACACTGGAATTTCAGAATCATAAGCCAAGACCTTATCAATCACATGATAGTCTAGTGACTGCATCTGGTGACCATATTTCTTGATAGTAGCTCCATACTTTTCGAGAAAATGGTCCATCATTTGTGGGCTATCTTTTTTACTGGTTTTAATCTCAATCAGCAATTTTTGGTTTAATGTATTTGCACGTTCTAAATAATCATCAAAACTTGAAATCTTTGTTTGATAACCATTCTCGTAAATATCTGTATTTGTTAATTCATCCAGAGTTAAGTCTTGCGGTGTAGCATTAATTCTTGCAAGCGATTTAAGGTTAGCATCGTGCATCATCACGAACTGACCGTCTTTCGTTTCCTGAACATCCATTTCAATGAGATCTGGTTTTAGTTGAGCTGTCTTTTCCAAAGACTGCACAGTATTTTGAACACCATTTTTATTACTTACTCCTCTGTGCGAAATCACTAAAGGTGTATTGGTATCCGGAGACTCCAAATAGATGTAACCTTCTAAGCAAAGAAGATACTTGCACACCCCATGACTCCCCACCTCATCAAATGGTCTTTCTTTCGCCTTGGCATGATCTCCAACTCTTCTCCTGTCAGGAAGGAAACAAACTTCACTAGGAAATAAGTCAGAGTCATGTAATGGAGGTTTTTAATCAAGACAAAATTAATCACACCAAGAATCAAGGATTCTTTTTGAGTAAAATTATCCATTACTGCCTGAGCAAAGAGCAAGGGGATTAACAAGACAAAGAAGAAGAGATAGGTTTTAATGATAATGAGTAGGAGATGCCAAGAGAAGAAAAGGACGTTTTTCTTCGTCTTTTGGAGACTATATTTCACACTTTCTCTTACTGTCTTTCTTTCAAAGAGAATCTTAGGAAGGGCAAACATGAAGCGAACAGAAATGTAGAGAAAGATCCAAGCGGATGCTATGATCAACAGCCCTACCAGCCAGTTCTTATCTTCTAGGTATGTAACGATAAAATCAGGGATAATAATTTTGTTGAGGTAATAGATTTTTAAAATCTTACGGATGAACGGGAAAAGCATAGCAATGTAAAAAAAGACAAAAGCCATCTTACAAAAGCTCAATCGTTTGACAAATAGAAAGCTCTGGTGAAAGACTTTTCTACTATACTCAATCAAGGTTCTCTTTTCATGGTAGAGAAGGTGCCGCGCCCCGATAAACAAAAGACAAATCTGGAAATAGGCGACCAGGAGATTGATTGCAATTAAGATGAGAAAGGCTAAACTGATAAAAGGCGAGCCTTGTATAATCGCCCAAAAGTTATTGTAGGAGATAAACAAATAACCAGTTTGTCTCAGAAGGATGCCAGCAATCCATGAATTTAATGGTAGCCAGACAAACTCAACCATCATAAATATCAAGAAAAATAGAAATAAAATCTTATCTAGGTTATAGTATATCTTCCTAAAACCTAGCTTTTTAGGTTTTTCAGGTTTCATAAGCACTCCTAGTCTAAAAATTGGGATAAATCTAAGCCACCGAAAGGATTATTCATAGAAAAACTACTCTGGTCTTCTATTAATAGCTTTCCTTCATCTGATTCCAAAAAAGCCTCGTAAACACGCGCCGTCATGCGGGCGTCTTCTAAACTGTTATGAGACTTCCCGTGAAAGCCTAAAAAATTCGCTACAGTTTGTAATTTAAGATTGGCTATGCCGTGTAGGTCAGAACTACGGCGTTCAAAAGCCTCCTCATATAGATCAACCTTATACTGGTCACGATAATCAATACCATGCTCCAAGAGAATAGGCAAATCACTCTTAGCTGCATTGTAACCAACGATAGGTATGTCGCCAACGAATTCTTGAAAGTCCTTTAAAACTTGTTCTACTTTTGGCGCATCTTTCAAGGTTTCAGCTGTGATTCCAGTCAAACCATTGATAAAACTCTTCAATGGTGCTGTAGTATGAACATAAGAATCAAAAGCAGCACTTTCTTGTCCATCTTGAAAGCGGACTGCCGATACTTGAATTAAATGGGTAACCCCCTCGTGTTGATTGAATTCCAAATCAAAGGCGATATAATCTCTTAATTTTTCCATTATTTACCTCAATTACTACCCAAAATAAACTATAAATAATAAAAGAAGCCATTAGGTTAGTGAGTAACCCAAACAGCTTCTTTATTTTCCTCCAAAAAGGCGAGTAAAAAAGCCTTTTTTGGTTGCTTGGACTTCTTCTTTTGCTTGGTCCAACTCGAGTTTCAAGGTTTCTTGATCCTTCATCGCTTGAAGAGTTAACTGTTGCTGTTGGTCCAACTGTTTGTCCTTTTCAGCAATCTGTCGGTCTTTGATACGCATCTGTTCATCTTTTTCTGATAACTGGCGGTCTTTTGCCTTGAGCTGCTCGTACAAACGAAGAATTTCAGCATTTTTCTCATCGACCAAGATTTCCATCAGTTCACGTTGTTTGACATCATCACTGACTGGTTCATCTTCAAAAATCGTTTTTTTATAGATTTCTTCTAGCTTAATCAAGCCACTTCGAGTAACTACAGTTACACCTTTGTCATTTTTTTTCGTGTCCTCTTCAGGAAGTTCTTTGACACGATTGTTGATTGCTTGACGAGATAGTCCTAAGACCTCTGCAATCTCACTGACGGTCATTTCAATACTCATAATATCCTCTGAAACGTTTTCTAGCTTTTCTTTATTTAAATCTTATCATAAGCTAGATAAACTGTCAAATTTCCGCTTAATCTAAGGCCTTTAAAAAGGCTAGTAATACTTGGGCAGAACGACGTCCAGCTTCGATAATAAATTCATCAAAAGAGATAGAGGCTTCGTGATTGGCATTGTCACTCATGGCACGAATGACTAGGAAAGGTAGGCCAAGAGCCTGAGCTGCTTGTGCAATAGCAGCCCCTTCCATTTCAACTGCTAACACATCTGGAAAGTGGGATTTGATACTAGCAATCTTATCATCTCCAGCTATAAAACTGTCCCCTGTAGCAATCAATCCTAGGTGCCAGTTCTGTTCTAATTTAGATAAATTCTCTTTAATCCTAGCGATAAAGTTCTTATCGGATTCAAAGTAAAGAGGTTGACCAGCCATTTGGCCATAAGCATAGCCAAAAGCAGTCACATCCACATCATGATAAGCCAACTTATCCGCAATCACTACATCTCCAACAGCAATCCCTTCAGCAAGAGCACCTGCTGATCCTGTATTGATGATAGCTTCTACCTGAAAATGGTCAGCTAGAATAGCTACACTCATAGTCGACATGACCTTTCCAATCCCACTCTGAACTAGAACGACTTCAGTATTGCCAACAGAGCCTGTGTAGTAGGTATTTCCCAAGACCTGAACTTCTTGAGGTTTGTACAAATTCTGAGTCAAATATACGAGTTCTTCTGGCATGGCAGCAATGATTCCAATTTTCATTTCAAGTCCTTTCAATTACAAGAGTTTCATCGCTAAAATCAACAAAATCAAAAGTAGGATGACTGCAAACAAGATACGATTGAGTTTCGAATTAAAAACATTTCTCTTAGTGTTCTCAATGCGGCGACTCTTATGAATTGTTGGTTCTACTTCGATTGTAAGTGTATCTTGACTAAAACCGTGGTCTCTAGAACGTGAATAACCAAAATGTTGTGAAGACGTTGGTAGGATCTTTGTTTCCTCGTCATCTTGAAGAGGTGGTCCTGAGATTTTCTCACCACGATTGGCACGTTCAATCATTTCGTCTGTTAATAAAGGTTTTCCCATGGGTTTCTCCTCTATTTCTTTTGTAGTTCCCAGTACTGAATCGCCATAATGGTCTTGGCATCACAGATATGACCTGACTGGATCAGGTTCTTGGCTTCCTCTAGACTTACTTCTAGGACTTCCAAGGTTTCATCATCATCTTGTGGGCGAGGATTTTCCACCTTGACCAAATCACTAGCGAGGTAGAGTTTTAGTTTTTCATTACAAAATCCAATCGCAGAATAGAAATCGTACAACAGTTCTAACTTAGCTGTGTAGGCAACCTCTTCTTCCAATTCACGAAGGGCCGCTGCCATTGGATCAGCATTTTCACCAAGTTCTAGTTTACCAGCAGGAATCTCATAAGAAACCGCCTCGATAGCTTTTCGGTATTGCTTAACGAGAACGATTTTGTCTTCAGCTGTCACAGCTAGTACACAAACAGCTCCATTGTGAAAAATCAAATCACGTTGGGCAGTACCTTTGCCTTCTGGCAGTTCTACCTGATCTTGCACCAATTTAAAGATAGGACCTTGATAGATTTCCTTCCGACTAATCGTTTTTCTTCAAATTCCATGACAAACTCCTACTGGTTCTTGGGATGATGAGGTAGGCGAGTCGCATATTCATCTTTGTTGACCTGACGTCCACGGCCGATAGCAATGGCATCAGCAGGAACATTCTTGGTAATGGTTGAACCCGCTCCAACCAGAGAATTATCCCCAAGTTCTACAGGAGCAATAATAGTTGAGTTTGAGCCAACAAAGACATTATTGCCAATGACAGTTTTATATTTATTTTTGCCATCGTAGTTAACTGTAATAGTTCCTGCACCAAAATTAACGTTGCTACCCACTTCACAGTTTCCAATATAAGTCAAATGACCAGCCTTGGTATTTTCACCGATTGAAGATCCTTTTACTTCAACAAAATTTCCAATGTGAACTTGAGTAGCCAGACTTGAACCTGGACGAATATGGGCATAAGGACCAACTGTTACACCGTCCTCAACACTACTTTCCTCAATCATAGAGTTGGTAATCACGGCTCCAGCTCCAACGGTACTATCTACGATATAAGTTCCATTTGTTAAAATAGTCTCCTCACCAATCTTCGTTTGACCTTTTAAGGTAACGTTGGCTTCGATTTGGACCTCAGGAGCAATCTCGACATCAATGTCGATGTAAGTTGCTTCCGGATTAACAAAGCTAACACCATTAACCATGTGCTTTTGATTGATACGGCGACGCATAACTGCTTCTGCAGTAGCAAGAGCTACACGGTCATTTACACCAAGGCTTTCATCAAAATCCTTGAGAGTATAGGCCCCAACCTTTTCACCAGCATTACGGAAAATACCAATCACGTCAGTAATATAGTACTCACCTTGGGCATTGTTGGTGTTGATGTTTTTAAGGGCTTCAAAAAGACGTTCATTGTCAAATACATAAGTTCCTGTATTGATTTCCTTAATTTGCTTTTCAAAGTCTGTGGCATCTTTTTGCTCAACAATACGAAGAACTTCAGCATTATCGTTACGGACAATTCGACCGTATCCAAAAGGATTTGCCGCTTCAGCTGTTAAAATCGTCGCAACATTTTTGTGATTAATATGGAAATCCAAGAGGTTTTTCAAGCTTTCACCTGTAATCAGAGGAGTATCTCCAGCGATAACCAATGTGTGGCCTGTACGATTTTGGAGAATAGGCTCTGCCATCATGACAGCATGCCCAGTTCCTAGTTGTTCTGATTGGGTAACAAAGTCTGTCTGACCGGCTAATACTTGCTCAACTAGCTCTGCCTTGTGACCAACTACAGTAACTGTTTTTTCAGGTTGAATCGCACCAACACTACGAAAAACATGTTCCAACATCGAAATTCCAGCTACTTTATGAAGTACCTTTGGAAGATCTGATTTCATGCGAGTACCTTACCCGCTGCTAGAATAATGGCATAATTTGACATAATCTTCTCTTTTCTCTAGAAATTCCCTTTATATTATACCATAATTTAGTTTCTTAGGAGTAAACAAACAGAGAAATAGGGAAAAAGACGCCCATATATTCACTTTTTTTCCGATGTTTTTCTTTGATTTTTTTATCTATTTACGTTAAACTATTTAAATATGAGAAAAAAAGATTCATCCAGCTATTATTTTTTTACTTTATTTACTATATTTATAGCTATTTTGATCCTCAATAGACCAACTTATGAAGACCATCCCGTCAAGTCAAAACCAAATGCTGTCCAGGTTGAAAATCAGGCCTTGCATAATCTTGACAAACCTATTATTGATGTCTCTGGTTGGCAAAGACCTGAGGAAATCAACTACGATACCTTGTCTCAAAATATTTCAGGTGTTATTGTTCGCGTCCACAATGGGGCTCAACATACTGAAAAAAATGATGCCGCTTATGCCAATGGTATTGATAAAGCCTATAAAAGTCATATTACAGAATTTCAAAAGCGGAATGTCCCAGTTGGAGTCTATGCCTATCTAGCTAGCCCCAGCAAGGAAGAAATGGAAAAAGCCGCTGAAGTTTTCTATAATGCTGCTTCTCCTTACAACCCTAGTTACTATTGGTTGGACGTGGAAGAAAAAACAATGTCTGATATGAATGAAGGGGTTGAAGCCTTTCGTGCTAAACTGGAATCTTTAGGTGCTAAAAACATCGGCATCTATATTGGAGTTTACTTCATGCAAGAACACAGTATCAATACAGATAAGTTTACTGCTATTTGGATTCCTTCCTACGGGACAGACTCTGGTTACTTTGAAACAACACCCAATACCAGTTTAGACTACGACCTCCATCAATACACTTCAAAAGGAAGAATTGCTGGATTTGAACATCATTTAGATATTAATCTTATTTCTACCTTGAAGGAAAAAGAAGAAACCTTCAGAAAACTATTTTTAAGACCATAAGACAAGTGAAAATCGCTCTCTTTTTCACTTGTTTTTTCATTTTCTCCTCGTCTGTGTTATAATTGATAGAATAGAGAAAGAATTTTATGAAATTGAGGATTTTATGATGTTTTCATGGATTGCAAGAGTTATTAAAGGAATCGTCATCGCCTTAGGATTTATCTTACCAGGAATTTCAGGCGGTGTTTTGGCAGCTATTTTGGGGATCTACGAGCGAATGATTAGCTTTCTGGCTCATCCTTTTAAGGATTTTAAAGCGAATGTCCTATACTTTATCCCAGTAGCAATCGGGATGTTGCTAGGCATTGGTTTGTTTTCTTATCCAATCGAGTATCTGCTAGAAAATTACCAGGTCTATGTTTTATGGAGTTTTGCGGGAGCCATCATCGGTACAGTTCCTAGCCTCCTTAAAGAATCTACTCGAGAATCTGATCGTGACAAGATCGACCTAGTCTGGTTCTGGACTACCTTTATCCTTTCAGGCCTAGGGCTCTACGCGCTAAACTTTGTTGTTGGTTCTCTCAGTGCTAGTTTCGCTAATTTCATCTTAGCGGGTGCTCTTTTAGCGCTTGGTGTCTTGGTGCCTGGTTTAAGTCCGTCAAATCTACTCTTGATTTTAGGATTGTACGCTCCAATGCTCTCTGGTTTTAAGACCTTTGATTTATTCGGTACTTTCCTTCCTATCGGAATAGGTGCAGGTGCAACCCTCATCATTTTTTCAAAATTAATGGACCATGCCTTGAACAACTACCACTCGCGTGTGTATCACTTTATCATTGGGATTGTGCTATCAAGCACCCTCTTGATTTTGATTCCAAATGCTGGAAGTGCTGAAAGTATCCAATACACTGGACTTTCTATCGTGAGTTATGTTCTCATCGCCTTCTTCTTTGCACTTGGTATTTGGCTTGGTATCTGGATGAGTCAATTGGAGGATAAGTATAAATAATGGCAAAGAAAGTTAAGATTAAGAAAACCTTGGTCGAACAAATCTTGACCAAGGCGGGTATTAACCATACTGGTATTCATATCAACGCGCTTGAGGGTGAACTTCCTTCGGAATATGATCGAACACATATCTTTAAAACCTTGGCTCTGCTGGGTGATAAGACGGGGCCAATCATCGGAATCGTTCCCATAACAGAACACCTCGCTGAGAAAAAACTAGCAAAGGTTTCTGGTAATAAAAAAGTGAGCATGATTCCTCAAAAAGATCTGGAAAAAACGACAGGCTATATTCATGGGGCTAATAACCCCGTCGGCATTCGCCAAAAACACAATTATCCTATTTTTATTGATCAGACTGCTTTGGATTTAGACCAAATGATTGTCTCTGCTGGAGAAGTCGGGCATAGTATCATCATTCGACCTCAAGACTTAGCCAGCTTTGTAAAAGCAAATTTTGCTGATCTCTTGGAGGAAAACAACTGATGAAACTCTATTTTGTCCGTCATGGTCGGACTGTCTGGAATCTTGAAGGACGTTTTCAAGGTGCTAGCGGCGACTCTCCCCTTCTTCCAGATTCCATTGACGTTTTAAAACAACTGGGTCAACATCTCAAGGAAATTCCTTTTGATACGATTTATTCTAGTGATTTACCCAGAGCAGTCAAATCTGCTGAGATTATCCAAAGTCAACTCCTAGCCCCTTGTCCTTTAAAGAGCATTCCTAACCTACGTGAATGGCAACTTGGAAACTAGAGGGATTAAAAATCGCTACGCTCAATGCCATCTACCCACAACAAATCAAGGCCTTTCGCTCTAATCTGGCCCAGTTTGATACGAGGATGTTTGAAGCCGAATCTCTCTACTCTACGACTCAGCGAACCATTCAGTTTATCAAATCTCTGAAAGAAAGTCCGGCTGAAAGAATTTTGATTGTCGGGCATGGGGCAAATCTCACTGCTAGCCTACGCACTCTCTTAGGCTATAAAGAGGCTCACCTTCGCAAAGATGGAGGCTTGGCCAATGCTAGTCTGACAGTTTTAGAGACCGAGAATTTTGAAACCTTCACTCTGGAAAGATGGAATGACACTTCCTATCAAAGAAAATAATGGAACTTGATCTTAATAGTCAAGTTCTTTTTAGTTTTCAAAGAATATCCGTGAATTTCTCTGCTATTTATGATAAAATGGGAGTATCGCAAAAAATGACTCATCGTATCAAATTTTGAGTAAAATTAGGAGGAACCCATGTCTACAGAACATATGGAAGAACTAAATGACCAGCAGATCGTTCGCCGTGAAAAAATGGCTGCGCTCCGTGAACAAGGAATCGATCCCTTCGGAAAACGTTTTGAACGTACTGCTAACTCACAAGAACTAAAAGATAAATTTGCAGAACTCGATAAAGAACAACTACATGAATTAAATGAAACTGCTACTATCGCTGGACGCTTAGTAACTAAACGTGGAAAAGGAAAAGTTGGCTTTGCCCATCTTCAAGACCGAGAAGGTCAAATCCAGATCTACGTTCGTAAAGACGAAGTTGGCGAAGAAAACTACGAAATCTTCAAAAAAGCAGACCTTGGTGACTTCCTTGGTGTCGAAGGTGAAGTCATGCGTACTGATATGGGAGAGCTCTCTATCAAGGCCACACACATCACACACTTGTCTAAAGCACTTCGCCCGCTTCCTGAGAAATTCCACGGTTTGACAGACGTTGAAACAATTTATCGTAAACGTTACCTTGACTTGATTTCTAATCGTGAAAGCTTTGAACGCTTTGTCACTCGTTCAAAAATCATCTCTGAAATCCGTCGTTATCTAGACCAAAAAGGTTTCCTTGAAGTGGAAACACCTGTTCTTCATAATGAAGCCGGTGGTGCTGCTGCCCGTCCATTTATCACTCACCACAATGCCCAAAACATTGATATGGTCCTTCGTATCGCGACTGAGCTTCACTTAAAACGTCTTATCGTTGGTGGTATGGAACGAGTCTATGAAATTGGCCGTATCTTCCGTAACGAAGGAATGGACGCTACTCATAACCCTGAGTTTACTTCTATCGAGGTTTACCAAGCTTATGCAGACTTCCAAGATATCATGGACTTGACGGAAGGTATTATCCAACACGCTGCTAAGGCAGTTAAGGGTGATGGTCCAGTTAACTACCAAGGAACTGAAATCAAAATCAACGAACCATTCAAACGCGTTCACATGGTAGATGCTATCAAGGAAATTACTGGTGTAGACTTCTGGCAAGACATGACTTTCGAGGAAGCTAAAGCTATCGCTGCTGAGAAGAAAGTTCCAGTTGAGAAACACTACACTGAAGTTGGTCACATTATCAACGCCTTCTTTGAAGAGTTCGTTGAAGAAACCTTGATTCAACCAACCTTTGTCTATGGTCATCCAGTAGCTGTGTCTCCACTTGCTAAGAAGAACCCTGAAGACGACCGCTTTACTGACCGCTTTGAGCTCTTCATTATGACCAAGGAATACGGTAACGCCTTTACTGAGTTGAACGACCCAATTGATCAGCTTAGCCGTTTTGAAGCTCAAGCTAAAGCTAAAGAGCTTGGTGATGATGAAGCAACAGGCATCGACTACGACTACATTGAGGCTCTTGAATACGGTATGCCTCCAACAGGTGGTTTGGGAATCGGTATCGACCGTCTCTGCATGCTCCTCACTGATACAACTACTATCCGTGATGTATTGCTCTTCCCAACAATGAAATAACCCCTTATCCTCTGGTACTTGCCAGAGGATTTTTCGATGCAAAAAGAGACTGAGGAAAAACTCAATCTCTTTTTCTTATTCTTGATTTTTAACTTGACTGGTGGCTACATCTTCCCCAAACCATTTCTGGCTGATTTCCTGGAATTTTCCTTCTTGGTATAGCGAGATAAAGGCTTGGTTCAATGCATCTAGCAAAGTTTTATCAGCAGGTCTAACACCCACTGCAAAAGCTTCACTTTCAAATCCAGCTGAAAAGACATTGTAGTCATTTAATATTCCTTCAGACTGGAGATAATAATTGGCATATACCCGGTCAATCAACAAGGCATCAATCCGATCATTTTTCAAATCAATTAAGGCTTCATTGAAACTTTGGTATTGATTAGCCTTCTGGTCTTTCACTCGATTCTTGAGTAGTTCTGGTTGTCCTTCAAATTCAAATAACCAGAAGATCCAGCCTGGGCCCCTAAAACTTTGTCAGTCATATCCTGAACTGAGTGGATTTTTTGAGACTTTTTAGAGACCAAAACTTGTTGATTTTCCATGTAAGGAATGGTAAAAGCAACCTTCTCTTTCCGTTCATTTGTTGCTGTATAGCCATTCCAGATGGCATCAATGGTACCATTTTGTAGTTCGGTTTCTTTCATATCCCAGTCGATGGGTTGAAATTTAATCTGAATTCCTAGTTTTTCAGAGACAGCTTGGGCTAGGTCAATATCAAAACCTGCATACTGGCCATTCTTTTCCTCAAATCCCATGGGAACAAAGGTATTGTCAAAGCCAATGGTAATGCTACCCTGTTTTTGATATTTGGCCCAATTATCCTGACTTGGATCACTTGCCTTCTGAGTACAAGCTGTCAGGAAGAAGCTAAAGAACAGAGCAAGTACAAGGGCAATTTTCTTTCTCTTCATAGGCACCTCCTAGTCCTACTTTGGATCGACCTTAAGGATCTGATCAGCAATGTTTTCCGCAAACTGAAGATCGTGGGTCACAACAATCTGAGTCATCCCACGCTCTTTATTTTGAAGGATAAGTTTTTCCACTTCTAATCGCAATTCTGGGTCTAAGGCTGATGTAGGCTCATCATATCCAATAATTTCTGGGTTTATCATCATAGCACGCGCTAAGGCCACCCGTTGTTTTTGCCCACCTGAAAGTGAGAATGGAAAGGCATCTGCATGCCCTGCTAACCCAAGTTGTTCTAACAAACCACGCGCCTTCTTCTCAGCAACTTCCTTCTCCATGCTCATGGTTTTTATAGGCGACAGAGTTAAGTTATCTAGAACTGACAAATGCGGAAAGAGTTGAAAATCTTGGAAAACAAATCCCAGAAGATTGCGCTTTTCTAGTTCGTCTATAGCTAGCGATTCGCCGTTATAGTAGATTTCTCCAGAATCGATGGTTTCCAGTCCAGCTAGCATACGTAACAAGGTAGTCTTTCCTCCTCCAGATGGACCTACGATTGCAAGGATTTGCTTTTCAGGAATTGATAGGCTGAAGTTGGTTAAGATTTGTTTGCCACCAAAGGCCTTGTTGATGTTTCGTAATTCTAACATAGCAATCCTCCTATCTGTAATAACTGTACTTCTTCTCAAGTTTTTTCGCAACAATAGTTACAAGACCAATCATAATCAAATAAATCGCTCCGGCTAAAAACATAGGAACAAGACTGGCATCCCGATTGGCTGCTGTCCGACTAGCCAAAATCAAATCTGAAATCCCAAGGGCATAAACCAATGAAGTATCCTTGACCAAACTCATAATTTCATTAAAGACGCTCGGTAAGACAATCTTTGTAACCTGAGGCAAAATAATATAGCGCACTGTGTCAAATGGACTAAACTTCAAGACCTTAGCAGCCTCATACTGCCCCTTTGGAATGGTTTCAATCCCTCCACGAAAAATTTCAGCAAAGTAGGCTGCATAGTTCAATACAAAGCGATTACAGCAGCAGGCAAACGATCTAAACGTATCCCAATTCTAGGGAGAACATAGTAAATAAAGATTAATTGCAAGAGCAAGGGAGTCCCTCGCATCACCCAAATATAAAGGTCAATCAGATAATGGAGGGGTTTCCAGCGAACTTGCAAAGCAAAGGCAACGACAATACCTAAAGGAATTGAAAATATCAAGACCAGAGCAAAGACTTGAAGAGTCATACTTGCACCGTTCAATAAACTTGGTAATATCTCAAACATATAAGACATACTGCACCTCCTAAAAATTATTGTTCCTATTATAGCATAAATAAACAATTTAGCAAGGGTTTTTGTAAAAAAATTCTATTTTTCAAAAAAACGTATCTGCCAAATTGACGGATACGTTCTTTTAGAGAGATAACTTTTAAAGTGTTTCTAAGAGTTCTTGCATTTGAACATCATCTGGAACGAGTTTTAAATAAGCTTCAGCTTGCACTTTGGCTTCTTCAAAATACCCCAATTCACGTAAAAGATAAGTATACTGCTCCAGAAATTCAGGATTCTCCTTGAGATCAGACGATAGTTGTTGATAGAGTTCATAGGCCTTATCTAAATCCTCGATTTCCTGGTAAGAACGGGCAATCATCCACTTGGTCAAGAGATTTTCAGGTTCTTGACTTTGGAGAGCGATGATGTCCTCAAACCGTTCTTGTTCCATATAAATGGTTGCAAGGCGAAGGAAAATTTCTTCTGTATCCTCTGCATCTCCTTTGGCAGTAAGGAGAAACTGCTCTGCACTACTAGGATCATGCAATTCATACGAAAACTGTGAAGCAGCAAGCAAGAGCCGAGTTTCAAATGGATTTTTCTCCAAACCTTGTTTAGCGATACGAAGTGCATCTTCCACCTGATGTTCCTTATGCAAAGCTTGACTATAACCATATTCATATCCTTCAAAATCAGGTGAAATGGTATCAATCTGCTTAAAGTAAAGAACAGATTTTTGATACTCTTCTTGGTCAAAGTAAAGACTAGCCAGTTCAAAGGCAGTTTGGTCATCGTATTCTAATTCTAAAGCTTTTTCTAAGAATTCAGTTGCAGCTTCAAACTTACCTAACTGGGCATAAGCGTAGCCAATTCGCTGATAGGTTGAGACACCCGTTTGCTCATAGATAGAGCGATTGTCTAATTGAGCATAGCCCTGAATCGCTTCCTGATAATTCCCTAGCTCGCTATCCAACTCAGCCAAACCGAAAACTAATAAGGCATCATCTGAGTAATTTAAGGCTTCCAGTAACTTTTCACGCGCTACATCTGTCAATCCTTCCAACTGATAGAGGTCAGCCTTCAAGGCCAAAGCCGACACGTACCAGTCACTTTCGGGTGTGATTTCCTCAAGGTAAGCAAAGGCTTCCTCAACATTGCCATCCTCGCTAGCAATGCTGGCTAAGTTCAGATTCACTTCTGGAAATTCTGAAACGATATGTTGGTAAATTTCTTTCGCTTGAGGATAAAGCCAATTCCCTCTAGATAGCTTGCTAGTTCATAGAGAACCTCACTTGAATCTGTTTCGAGGGCTTTGTGAAAAAACTGATTCGCTTTGGTTAAATCCTGTTCATCCAAAGCCTGGAGCATGCGTTGACTATTGTTCACTCTTGATTTCCTCCCCTTCTTCTTCATACAGACCGCTGACTTTTTTATACCAGTTAAAGATAGCTGAGATAACGACCTTGGCAGAAGCATAGACAGGAATTCCCAGCAAGACTCCCCAAATACCAAACATGGATCCTGAAGTTAGGAGAACAAAGAGGACATTGATGGGATGGATGTTTAGCTGACTACCTAAAATAAGTGGAGAAACGAAGCGACCTTCAATCGTTTGTTCAACAATAAAGACAATAATCACTTTCAAAAGCATGACAGGCCCCGCTATTAAGCCCAAAACCAGAGCAGGCAACATCGCTAGAAAACTACCCAAGTAAGGTGCTAGATTGAGGATACCAGCCGTAATACCAAGAGTCACAGCATATCTGAGACCAATAATCTTAAAGAAGATAATAAACATAATTGCCACGATAATAGCAACTGTAACCTGCCCTCTAACATAGTTTGACAACTGTTTATTAACATCTGACAAAACTTGTCCGACAGGTTCTTTTAACTTGTTTGGGATGAATTTAGTCAGGTAATCTCGCAAGCCTTTCCCATCTCTCAAAAGATAAAAGAGCATGAAGGGTACGATAATAACCGCAACAATGACCTGGGAAACGCTACTGATAAAGGCGCTAACCCAGTTAACAGCTTGAGAAGAGATTTTGCTGGCCCACATGGTCGCCTCACTAGAAACATTGGAAAGAACCTGCTCCAACTGTGGTCTAAAATCATCTGGCAAGCGTTTGGTTACAAGGTCATTGATCACCTTATCAGCATCTTCCAGGTATGTCGGCACATTCTTCGCAAAATTTAAGACTTGACGTTGCAGATTAGGAATTGCGACTGCCAATCCCCAAATGATAAAGAGTCCGATAATGACAAAAACAATACTAATGGCAAGAACACGATTGATCTTGTGCTTCTCCATCCAGTCCACAATCGGATTAAGGAGGTAATAAAGTAAACCAGATAAAATAACTGGCAACATGACAACCCCTAAAAAGTCTAAAACGGGTAAAAAAATAAAACTAATCTTACTTAGAATGAAAATGTTCAGCCCCAGTAACAAGGTTACTAAAAATACGGTGATAGCTTTGTTATCTAAAAACCACTTGAAGAACCAGGATAGGCTAAAATGTTTCTCTTTATGTTCCATAAATACATCCTTTCTGTCATTCTCTCATTATACCATTTTTAGACTAAAATAACTCTTTTTTAAAGTGCTTACATGAATGAATCTAGTGCTTCATGACTGCCATTTTGTGGTATAATGAACTTATCATTATTAAGAGGTATGGACATGAAAGAAACTGTTTATTTTGGAACTTACACTCGTCGCTTATCTAAAGGGATTTACAAGGCAGATTTTGATACAGAAACAGGCCAGCTTGAAAATCTTGAACTCTTTGCTGCTGAACCAAGTCCAACCTACCTTGCCTTTGACCAACAGCAACACTTATACACCGTAGGGAGTCAGGATGGCTTAGGCGGAATCGCTGCTTACAAGACAGATGGCGCTTTGCTAAATCATGTGGTTGAAGAAGGCGCTCCCCATTGTTATGTGGCAGTGGATGAAAAGCGTGGTCTCGTTTATGGGGCCAACTATCATAGGGGTCAAGTTCTGGTTTATAAACGTCAAACGGATGGTAGCCTTATCCAAACGGATCTAGTTCAGCATAGTGGACAAGGTCCTCATGAAAATCAAACTTCTCCTCATGTCCACTTTACAGATCTAACACCTGACCAGTATCTCGTCACATGTGATCTAGGTACGGATGAAGTAACGACCTACGATGTCAGTCCAGAAGGAAAACTAAGTAAACTCTATACTTATCATAGCCAAGCTGGAGCAGGTGCTCGCCACATCGTTTTCCACCATCACTATAAGATTGCCTATCTCATCTGCGAACTTAATAGTACGATAGAGGTCTTGATTTATGATGGGGTTGGTGAATTTGAACGCATGCAAGTTATTTCAACCTTACCAGATGGATACGAAGGCTTTAATGCTACTGCTGCCATTCGTCTTTCAAAAGATGGCAAATACCTCTATGCATCCAACCGAGGTCATGATTCCATTGCAGTCTATACAATCCTCGCTGATGGTAGCTTGGAATTATTAGAGATTGTACCAAGCCATGGTAAAAATCCACGTGATTTCGACCTGAGTCCTGATCAAGAGTTTCTCATTGCTGTTCATCAAGATTCTGATAACGCAACCGTCTTTAAGCGCAATCCTAAAAGTGGTCGTCTTGCAGAACTTTCTAACGACTTCCATGTCCCTGAAGCAGTCTGCATCAACTTCCCACATTAAAAAAAATGAACTTGAGTTTCAAGTTCATTTTTTTATAGTCTATTTCCGACATTGATACGGTTGATAGCACGTTGCAATGCGATTTTTGCACGACGTTCTTGGTCAATCAAATGCTTGTCATGAGCTTCTTCGATTTCTCGTTCAGCTCGAAGTTTCGCACGTTCTGCACGACTGATGTCAATATCACGAGCACGCTCTGCTGAGTCTGCTACAATAGTAATGATATCATTAGCAATCTCGATAATTCCTCCGTTCACTGCAATCCAGTTCACATGAGTATCATCATCGATACGTTTTACCTTCACTTCATCAACCGCTAAAACCGCAATCATATTTTCATGTCGTGGCAAGATCCCCATCTCACCATCCAGAGTTCGTACCGATACAAAGCTGGCATGGTGATCATAGACGAGGCCATCTGGTGTCACGATCTGGACAGTTAAATGAGCCATAGATCACCTCTTAAAATCCCATTTTTTCTGCCTTAGCAATGACGTCTTCGATTGAACCGACACCACGGAAGGCATCTTCTGGTAACTGGTCATGTTTTCCTTCAAGGATTTCCTTAAAGCCACGAACTGTTTCCCCTACTGGCACATAAGAACCAGGTTGACCAGTAAATTGTTCGGCAACGTTAAAGTTTTGAGACAAGAAGAACTGGATACGTCGGGCACGTGCAACCAAAGTCTTTTCTTCATCAGAAAGTTCATCCATACCAAGGATAGCAATGATATCTTGCAATTCATGGTAACGTTGAAGGACACGTTTGACTTCCGCAGCAACTGCATAGTGCTCCTCACCAACAATCTCAGGTGCCAAGGCACGAGAGCTTGAAGCCAACGGATCAACGGCTGGGTAGATACCCAACTGTACCAACTTACGTTCCAAGTTTGTAGTTGAATCCAAGTGAGCAAAGGCTGTTGCTGGCGCCGGGTCAGTATAGTCATCGGCTGGCACATAGATAGCCTGGATAGAGGTTACAGAGCCCTTCTTGGTTGATGTGATACGCTCTTGCAATTGACCCATTTCAGTAGCAAGTGTTGGTTGGTAACCAACGGCTGAAGGCATACGACCCAAAAGGGCAGATACTTCTGAACCAGCTTGAGTGAAACGGAAGATATTGTCGATAAAGAGAGAGAAGCACATCTTGGCCTTCTACATCACGGAAGTATTCGGCGATTGTCAAACCAGTAAGGGCAACACGCATACGGGCTCCTGGTGGCTCATTCATCTGACCAAATACCATGGCTGTTTTCTCGATAACGCCTGATTCTTTCATTTCCCAGTAAAGGTCGTTCCCTTCACGAGTACGTTCCCCAACACCGGTAAATACTGAAATACCACCGTGTTCTTGGGCAATGTTGTGAATCAATTCTTGGATCAAGACAGTTTTACCAACTCCGGCACCACCGAAAAGTCCAACTTTACCACCTTTTAGGTAAGGGGCAAGAAGGTCGATAACCTTGATCCCTGTTTCTAAGATTTCAGATGAGGTAGACAATTCATCAAAAGTTGGAGCTTTCTTATGAATTGGCTGACGCTCAGCGTCTTCAGCGAAAGGAGCATCCAAGTCAATCGTATCCCCCAAAACGTTGAAGACACGTCCCAAAGTTTCTTTACCTACTGGTACAGAGATTGGACGGCCTGTGTCCAAAACTTCCATTCCACGAGTCAAACCATCTGTTGATTCCATGGCGATCGTACGGACCATACCATCACCCAACTCCAAGGCTACTTCAAGGACGATTTTTGTTTTTCTTTCGTCATTTGTAGACGACAAGTGCATTGTTAATCTCAGGAAGTGTTTCCCCTGCTGCAAACAAGACGTCTACAACGGGTCCGATAACCTGAGCAATTTTACCTGAACTCATCTCCTTCTCCTATTCTATATAAGATACTGTCGGTTCCTAGTTCAACTAGGTCCTAATACTCTTCGAAAATCAAATTCAAACCACGTCAGCATCACCTTACCGTACTCAAGTACAGCCTGCGGCTAGCTTCCTAGTTTGCTCTTTGATTTTCATTGAGTATAAGTTCATTTTCATACGAGCTGGACTAAATCCTATTCTAAGGCACTAGCCCCCGCTACGATTTCTGTAATTTCTTGTGTAATCGCCGCCTGTCTAGCACGGTTATACTGGATTGTCAAATCATTGATGACCTTCTTGGCATTATCAGTCGCCGTTTGCATGGCGGTCATACCTGCAGCATTCTCAGCTGTCTTGGCATCGATAATAGCGCCGTAAATCATACTTTCGGCATACTGTGGCAACAACTGCTCTAGAATCTCATCACGGCTCGTTTCTAACTCAAAGGTCAAGCTATACTCTTCATCCGCTTCATTTGGATCCAAGTCAACAATCGGAAGCATTTGTTCCACACGCATTTGACTTGTGAGAGTATTGACATGATGGTTGTAGCAGACGTACAATTCATCAAAAAGTTCGTTTTGGTACATCTCAATCGTTTTTGAAATAATTTTACGAACTTCATCAAAACTAGGTTGATCTGCCAAGCCACGTAGTTCATAGATTGGCTGAATACCACGAGCCTTAAAGAAATCAGCTCCCATACCACCGATACAGATTATCTCAAAATCTTTACCATCTGGATGATATTCTTCTTTTAACTCCATCACAGCTTTAAGGATGGAAGCATTATAACCTCCAACCAAGCCACGGTCTGAAGTGATAACGATATAGCCTGTTTCTGAACTGGGCGACTGATGAGCATCGGATTGGTAGAACCACCAGATCCGTTACCATGCAGAATATCCGTCAAAAGCTTACGGACTTTCTGAGCGTAAACTTGGAAGTTGCGCGCTGCTTCTTCAGAGCGACCTAACTTGGCAGCCGATACCATTTGCATGGCATTAGTGATTTGACTCGTATTTTTGGTTGAGGCGATTTTTGTTTTAATATCATTTAGAGATACTGCCATCTGACACCTCTATTCTTATTGGAAGCTGGATTGATTGAGAAACTCTGTAATCGCAGCATCCAAGACTGCTTCTTCTGGCAAGTCTTTTGTTTCACGAATGGTTTCCAAAATCTCTGGATAATGAGCATCAAAGAAAGTATGGAACTCTTCCTCAAAACGAACAATGTCATCTACTGGAATCGTATCCAAGAAACCATGTGTCAAAGCATAGAGAATAGTTACTTGTTTCTCAACAGGTAGTGGTTTATGGACAGGTTGTTTCAATACTTCCACAGTACGACGCCCACGGTTTAACTTAGCCTGTGTTGCTGCATCCAAGTCAGAACCAAACTTAGTGAAGGCCTCCAACTCACGGTATGAAGCAAGGTCGATACGAAGTGTACCAGCTACTTTCTTCATGGCTTTGATTTGTGCCGAACCACCTACACGGGATACAGACGAACCCGCATCGATGGCTGGACGAATACCCGCATTGAAGAGACCATCACCAAGGAAGATTTGTCCGTCAGTGATAGAGATCACGTTGGTTGCGATATAGGCAGAGATATCTCCCGCTTGTGTCTCGATAAATGGTAGGGCTGTAATAGATCCACCACCAAGTTCATCAGAAACTTTAGCTGAGCGCTCAAGCAAACGGCTGTGAAGGTAGAAAACATCCCCTGGGAAGGCTTCACGACCTGGTGGACGACGAAGCAAGAGGGGAAAGTTCACGATAAGCGACCGCTTGTTTTGAAAGATCATCGTAAACGATCAAAACATGCTTGCCTTGGTACATAAACTCTTCTGCCATAGCAACTCCAGCATAAGGAGCTAGGAAGAGCAATGGAGATGGTTGTGAAGCAGAGGCTGTCACAACGATTGTGTAGTCCAAGGCACCGTACTGACGAAGTGTTTCTACTTGTGTACGGACTGTTGATTCTTTTTGTCCAATTGCTACGTAGATACAGATCATATCTTGACCTTTTTGGTTCAAGATTGTATCAATCGCAATAGTTGTTTTCCCTGTCTGACGGTCACCGATAATCAACTCACGTTGACCACGACCAATCGGAACAAGGGCGTCAATAGCTTTCAAACCTGTTTGTAATGGTTCTGATACAGACTTACGTTGCATAACGCCAGGAGCTGGCGCTTCTACTGGACGAGTCTTGTCAGTATGGATGTCACCAAGACCATCAACTGGACGACCAAGTGGGTCGACAACACGTCCGATCAGGCTATCCCCCACAGGAACTTCCATAATTTTACCTGTACGGCGAATAGTATCACCTTCACGAATATCTGTAAAGTCTCCAAGGATGATAATCCCAACGTCTGTAGACTCCAAGTTTTGCGCCATACCATAAGAGCCGTTTTCAAAGATCAACAACTCTCCACTCATGGCATTTTCAAGACCGTGAGCACGCGCAATTCCGTCCCCGATATAGGTTACAACACCTGTTTCAGACACATCAAAATTAGGTTTGAAATTTTCAATTTGTTGCTTAATTAAAGCGCTGATTTCTTGTGCGTTAATTGCCAAAAGAACACCACTTTCTATTTCAAATTTTCTTTAACAACTCGAAGTTGTTGTTTTATACTCACATCAATTGTCTTGTGATTAGCAAAAATGACAAAACCACCAATGAGTCCTTCATCAATTTGTTCTTTGATACTCCGTACTTTCAGAGACATTTTTTTCTCTATCAAGGGAAGCAAACGTTCCTTCTGTTCATCCGTTAAAGGATGAGCTGAAGAAATCGTTACTACAAAATGATTGGTTTCTCTTTCAAGACGATTCAAACAATCAACAATGATATCATAAAATAGATTTGCTCTGTGATTGTAAATCAGAACCTGAATAAAGTTTTGCATTAAAGGTGAGACAGAGTCTTGAAAAAAACCAACTGTATTTTCCTTATCAGACTCATCAACTGCTACCTGAGCTAAAAAAGAAGGTAAACCCGTTTCTTCTGCGACTTGCTTGATTTGATCCAAGTCTGAAAAAATCCGGTCCTCTTCTCCTTTTTCAATCACTAATTGGACAAAAGGCATGCTGTACTTTTCAATTACCTTTGCTGTTTTCTTGTCCATTAGGCTTCTCCTAGCTGATCGATATACTGATCAATGAGTTCCTTATGGGCATGACTGTCAAGGTTTTGTGAGATGATTTTCCCAGCTAGACTAACTGTCAAATCTGCCACCTCGCCCTTAACACTTTGTAAAGCTTCAGCTTTATTTTGCGCAATTTCTTGGTTGGCTTTTTCTTTTAAGCGCCCTGCTTCAAGTTTAGCTTCGGCTAAAATATCGGCTTTACTTTTCTCAGCAGTTCCCTTTGCATTCTCGATAATCGTTTTAGCTTCGGTACGGCTACCTGCTAACTCAGCTTCACGTTGGTTAGCTAGTTCCTCAGCCTTTTTACGGGCTTCCTCGGCACCATCAATATCTGAAGAAATCTTTTCAGCACGTTCATCCAAGATGCTGGAAATATTTCCCCAAGCATATTTTTTCACTAAAAAGATTAATAAAAGGAAGGAACCAGCGATAAGAATAAAGTCACCGATAATGGTACTAATAGTTAAATCCATCTTCTAATCCTCCTCTACTTACTCTTCCCCTTCATTTATTTTTTTACCAATGTACATAGATGACAACATGGTAAATACATAAGCCTGAATACATGAAATGAAAATTGAAAGGCTGTCCATAACATGTTTGCGATAAAGGCAAAAGGATACCAATACAAAGCATTTTGTGACAAGGCTAATAGCAATCCAGCTAAGACCTCACCGGCAAAAATATTTCCGTAGATCCGAATCGCCAAGGAAGCAAAATTGGTGAACTCTTCTAAAATGTTCATCGGAGTCATAAAGCCAGGTGTAACAAATGCTCTCAAATATTCTTTAACGCCTCTACGACGAACTCCTTCTACATGGGCGATCAAAGTGATCAAGAATGATAGGGATAAATCGTATCCAAGGTTGGCTGTTGGAGAAGTCCACAAGTTATAACCGTTTGTTGTTTGTACTTTTGCCATTAAGCCGATATTATTGGCAACCAAGATAAACAGAAATAGAGAAAACAGAAATAAGGAATAATCCTTGATGTATGATTCTCCAATGTTTGGTTTGGTAAAACCAATCACAAAGTCGTAAATCATCTCAAGAGCATTTTGTTTGCCCTTTGGACGGATGGTCATTTTACGACTTGCCCAGTAGACAAAGGCAAAAACCATCAAAACAGTTACAAGAGACATGGCAAGCAGGGTCAAATCAAAGGATATTGGTCCAATATTAACGGTTGGATTCAAACTTTCTTCCATGGTTTGACACCTCCATTTCTAAATAGAGTTGTCTATTTAATGACAAATGACATCGCCAAGGTTACAAAGAATGTTCCTTCGATAAAGGCAATCCCCATGATCATCAAACTACGCAATTGTGGGATGATATCTGGTTGGCGTGCTGCAGACTTGAACAAACCGTTCATCAAAAATCCTTCTGCAAGGGATACACCCATACAGGCAAGACATAGACCGAAAAATGTTAAATTCATGATGAATTCTCCTTTTATTTAAAATTTACTTACTTAGTTTAGTCCTAAAATTTGTTTTTGTCAACTTTTTACTTACGTTGGAAGCGTTTCAGATGATTTATTTTTATTTTTGCTATTTTTATACCACTGTATAGATAAGTTTCTCATTTTATGATGAAATGTGTTTCCACTTTCTCTATATTTTCCGAAATAAATTGAAAAATCCAAGTTTAGAACTTGGATAGATTCATTTTATTTGAAATAGTGGGAATAGTGTTGTTTACACCCTGGATTAAATGGAGATTTGCAATAAGGGCAGGCTATCTGCTTTTGATATTCTTGAAATGTTATTGTCCTCATACAAGCCCCACATAAAATCGGTCGATCCTCCGCAAGCGTCAAGGGGTAAGGTGAAAACAAATGCGTTTCTATAGCATTGTGGCACTGATAGCAAGCATAGTATTTTTACACTCATAGCACTGGAGGGAAATAATATCCTTTTCACCATGATAGTGAACACATCTGCTTTCATTATCTACCAACAATCCTTGCACTTGAATCATTCCCTTTTCCTTATCTAGGCACGAACTGTGACACTTGTCCCGTCTTCCTTATAGAGATTGATAAGACCTTCTTTGAGAGCTCGAACCATATCCCCAGCTTGCACAGGTTGAGGAACCTTAATGGTCAAGAGTTCCATTGGATTTGGAGCACGGTCGATTTTATTGCCTTTAGAATCGTGAAGATTTTCGATATAGGTTTCAAAATGACGGAAACCTGGTCCATAAAACTCAACTTGATCGCCTTCATTGATAACATTCCGTTGACGAATGGTTGCTGTCTGGGTTGCATCATCATAAGAAACCACCTCAGCGACAAACTTGTATTCAGGGATTTTACGACGTGCACCAAACAACTGTTCATTTTCTGTAGGTGTGCTATAGTAGAAACCTGTTGCCAATTCACGTTGGGCAACCTTCCACATCTCATCTACCAGGTCTTGTTTAATAGCTTCAAATTTTTCTGGGCTTTCAAGGTAAGCATCCACAGCCGCCTTGTAACAGTTGGTCACAGTTGAAACATAGTGGATTGACTTCATACGACCTTCAATTTTTAGACTATCCACACCATTTTCAATCATATCTGGAATATGATCAATCATAGACATGTCCACGGCTGACATCGAAAATTCTTCAGGAATTTCACCTTTAAGACTCTTGCGTTCTTGGCCAAAAGGCATGTCGTAAAGGTCGTATTTCCAACGGCAAGACTGAGAACATCCACCACGATTGGCATCACGCATACTCATGTGGTTTGAAAGCGTACAGCGACCTGAGTAAGAAATACACATCGCTCCATGTACAAAGGCTTCAATCTCTACGTCTGTGCGTTTGCGAATCTCTGCCAATTCTTCCATTGAGACCTCACGCGCCAAAACCACACGAGTTAGACCAAGTTCTTTCCAGAACTCAAGAGTTTCATAGTTGGTCGCACTGGCTTGGGTTGAAAGGTGGATTTCAAGACCTGGTGCTTCTGTTGCTGCAATCATAATCAAGGCCGGATCTGACACGATAACTGCCGCAATCCCAATGTCACGCAACTTACGGAACCACTCACCAGCCCCAGCTTCATTTCCTTCGTGCATAACCATGTTGGCAGCTACATAGACCTTGGCACCATACTTGGCAGCGAACTGCACGCCTTCTTCCATCTGTTCAAAGGTGAAGTTTCCTGCACGGCTACGAAGACCATAAGCTTGTCCACCTATAAAAACAGCATCAGCTCCATACCGAACAGCCACTTTTAGCTTCTCTAAAGTCCCTGCAGGCGATAAAACCTCAGGACGTTTTAATGTTTTTGTCATTTTTTCTCCTATTTGCAATATAAAAGTTTGACGTTTTTCCTTCTCATTTTATAGTAAATAAAGGATAAAATCAAGCCTAGACAGATTGTTTTGACAATTCTAATCTTTTAAGAAAACAAAAAACTAGCCTTTCTAGACTAGTTATTTTCAAGATAAAATTCAAAGCGTTCGCCCACGTATTGACTCTTTACATACTCGAAAGCCGTCCCATCTTCAAGATAAGAGACCTGAGTCAAGGCTAAAATTGCATGCCCCTTTTCGACTTCCAGATAGTGAGCAATTTTTTTCCTTAGCCAATCTTGCATAAATGGTCTGTTGGGATTTGCTAATCCGATAGCCATGTTCTTGCAAGGTCTGAAAGAAATGACTGGTTACTTCTTCTTTTTTAAAATTCTTAATAAACTTTTCAGGGATAGAAGCTACTTCATAGACCAGTGGAACTTGATCGGCGTAACGCACCCGTTCCATACGGATGATATTTTCAGTTGGTGAAATACCTAGCTTTGCCACTTCCTGCTCATTGGGAATGGTTCTTCTGTAAGAAATGAGTTGACTAGAAGGAACTTTCCCCTGAGATTTGACAATCTCCGTAAAACTGGTTGTACCCCGCATTTTTTCTTGGACACGAGTGCTAGAGACAAAGGTTCCACTTCCTACACGACGCTCCAAAACTCCTTCCTCAACCAAGAGAGAGATAGCCTGACGTAATGTCATCCGGCTAACTTGAAACTGTTCAGCTAAATCTCGCTCACTTGGAAGTCTCTCTCCGATTTTCCAATGATGCTCATCTATATCCTTCTTGATCTGATCGTGGATTTTCATATAAGCTGGTAACATGATTCTCACTTCTTTTCTTTATTTTCTCCATTGTACCGTATTTGCTAATAAAAAGTCAAACTTTGCCTTGTTTAGTTGGTAATTCGCCCCTATTTGTGATAGAATATTGAAAAAGATATTTCTTTTGAGAAAGGAAAAAGATGAGCAACATTTCAACTGACTTGCAAGATGTCGAAAAAATCATCGTGCTGGACTATGGTAGCCAATACAACCAGCTGATTTCACGTCGTATTCGTGAAATTGGTGTTTTTTCAGAGTTAAAAAGTCATAAAATCTCAGCCGCAGAGGTTCGTGCGATTAACCCTGTAGGGGATCATCCTCTCTGGTGGACCAAACTCTGTATACGAAGATGGTTCATTTGATATTGACCCAGAAATTTTTGAACTTGGCATTCCAATTTTGGGAATCTGCTATGGTATGCAACTTTTAACTCATAAACTTGGAGGAAAAGTTGTCCCTGCAGGTGATGCTGGTAACCGTGAGTATGGACAATCACCACTTACCCATACCACTTCTGCCCTCTTTGAAGGAACTCCTGAAGAACAGATTGTTTTGATGAGCCATGGCGATGCTGTTACAGAGATTCCAGCTGATTTTGTTCGTACTGGAACTTCTGCTGACTGTCCTTATGCAGCTATTGAAAACCCTGACAAGCACATCTATGGTATCCAATTCCACCCAGAAGTTCGCCATTCTGTATACGGAAATGATATCCTTCGTAACTTTGCCCTTAACATCTGTCAGGCTAAGGGTGATTGGTCAATGGACAACTTTATCGATATGCAGATCAAGAAAATCCGTGAAACTGTAGGTGACAAACGTGTTCTTCTCGGTCTATCAGGTGGTGTTGACTCTTCTGTTGTTGGAGTTCTTCTTCAAAAAGCGATCGGTGATCAATTGATCTGTATCTTTGTAGACCACGGTCTTCTCCGTAAGGGAGAAGCTGACCAAGTTATGGACATGCTTGGTGGTAAGTTCGGTTTGAATATCGTCAAAGCAGACGCTGCAAAACGCTTCCTTGACAAACTTGCTGGCGTTTCTGACCCTGAACAAAAACGGAAGATTATCGGTAATGAATTTGTTTATGTCTTTGATGACGAAGCTAGCAAGCTAAAAGATGTAAAATTCCTTGCTCAAGGAACACTATACACTGACGTAATTGAGTCTGGTACAGACACAGCCCAAACCATCAAATCACACCACAATGTTGGTGGTCTTCCAGAAGACATGCAGTTTGAATTGATTGAACCATTGAACACTCTTTATAAAGACGAAGTCCGTGCCCTCGGTACTGAACTTGGCATGCCAGACCACATTGTATGGCGCCAACCATTTCCAGGACCAGGACTTGCTATCCGTGTCATGGGTGAAATCACTGAAGAAAAACTAGAAACTGTTCGTGAGTCTGATGCTATCCTTCGTGAAGAAATCGCTAAAGCTGGTCTTGACCGCGATATCTGGCAATACTTCACTGTCAATACAGGCGTTCGTTCAGTAGGTGTTATGGGTGACGGTCGTACATATGACTATACCATTGCCATTCGCGCCATTACTTCTATCGATGGTATGACAGCTGACTTTGCCAAGATTCCTTGGGAAGTCCTTCAAAAATTTCTGTACGTATCGTTAACGAAGTAGACCACGTTAACCGTATCGTCTACGATATTACAAGTAAACCACCTGCAACCGTGGAGTGGGAATAGAATTTTCTATAAAATAATAAATAATACTGCTGGAGCATGGACTACAGTAGTATTATTTTTTATAATTTCAATATTAAGAAAATTTCTCGACTCTCAACTCCGCTTTTTAAATCCCTAAAACCATGCTATAATATAGTAAGCATAGATCCAATAACCTAATGATAAAGATTTCTTACATCATCCGTAAGTGTTATTCTACTCTGATTCATATTATAATGAAATTAACAAAAGATGGAGGTGTCTCACATGGAAACAATTTTACGAGTAGAATCATTAAAAAAGCATTATGGAAAAGATCCGAATATCACCAAAGCCTTGAACGGTATATCTTTTCAAGTTGTCAAAGGTGAATTCTTAGGGATTATGGGGAGCAGTGGTTCTGGGAAAACAACCCTTCTTAACTGTCTCGCTACTATCATCAAACCAACTGACGGCTCCATTCAAATGCAAGAAAAAGATTTAGGTCAGTTAAAAGGGAACCAGTTAGCTGATTATCGTGGCAAGGAAATTGGTTACCTCTTTCAAAATTTTGAGCTTTTGGACAATCTGACAGCCAAAGAAAATATTTTACTCCCCTTGTCTTTGCACAAGGTCGATGCCAACGAAAGCAAGGTTCGATTAGAATTGCTCTCCCAATATCTAGATATTTCTGAACTCCTGGATAAGTTCCCTTCTCAATTATCAGGTGGTCAACGGCAAAGGGTAGCTGCTGCGCGTGCTTTGATTTTAGACCCTAAGATTGTATTTGCAGATGAGCCCACAGGAGCTTTGGATTCAAAAAATGCGACCATTTTGATGCAAAAATTAGCTGAAATGAATCAAGTGGAAGAAACCACCATTCTCATGGTGACACACGATTCAGTCGCAGCCAGCTTTTGCAACCGCATCTTGTTCATCCAAGACGGAAAACTATTCCATGAAATCCGACGCGATTATCCAAGAGAAAGTCAGGAAGATTTTTACCACAGAATACTAAAGGTCATGGCAGCCCTAGCTGGAGGTGATGGCAATGTTTTCTAAATTAGTCTCAAGAAATAGCAAGAGAGATCGAAAAAATAATGGCTTGTACTTCAGTTCCATGGTTCTTTCTATTATCTCCTTTTACATCATCCTTTCTTTGTCACATCAAGATGTGATGATCTTTCTAAAACAAATAGAAAGTGACGCTGTAAATAAACTCTTTAGCATGATTCCGATTCTTTACGTAGCAACGCTCTTTATTCTCTTTTTTCTAGTCTACTTCGCAAGCAGTATGCAGATGGAAAGAAGAAAACATGAATTTGGTGTGTATCTCACATTAGGCATGCGAAGAACCAAACTGTTCTTGCTACTCCTCCTTGAGGATTTGAGAAACAGTGTCCTTGCCCTTGGAGTAGGTCTTCCAATTTCAATCTTGATTTCAGAACTAATCAGCCTAATAACCGCTAAAATTGTGGGACTAGAATTATTGAGCATCAATTTTCTCTATCTACTACAGCTCTACTCTATACAGTCATCGGCTTCCTAGCCGTAAAATTAGCTGTTTTTGTTCTTTTAAGTGCAAAAACAGCCAATAAGGAAATCGGAAACCTGCTTGCCTATTCACCCTCTGGAATGAAGAAACTACTCCCCAAGGGTGTGTACCTTCTTGCTTCCGTCCTAGGGATTTTACTTCTTGGAACAGCCTATTACATGGGTATGAGTGGACGAGCTTGGGAGAGTGTCATAACCATGGGCATCACTGTTTTCTTGGGGACTCTAGGAACTATCCTCCTCTTCTTTGGTATGCGTTTATTTATAGACTTCTTGGTTAAGCTTGGAAGCAATCGAAAACTTCATGCCTATAATTTTAGACAGATTCAGGAATTAGTTATCCAGCGCTCAACTATACTGGCCATCTGCTCCCTCTTAATCTTCTCTGCCTTGTGCCTCTTTGGAGCAGGTGTTGCTATTTCAAGTGGCAATTTAGGCAATCAAACCCACGTATTGGATTATACATTTAGAAATAGCAAGCAGGATACAGATGAAAATCTTGATGTGAATACAGTTAAAAAAGAGCTTGAAGCTGCTGGACTAGCATCACAGTTTTCAAAGATTCTGCAAATTAAAGTAGGCAAACCGAAAGAACACGAGTCCGTGTCCTTCGAAGAGATCATCAAGGAGTTGAAAAAGCAAAAAGGCAGCAAGAACATGGAAATTTTGCTCCAAAGATTTAAACAGTCTACTACTTCCCACCTCATACCAGTTTCCGAATACAATGAACTTAGAAAGGCTGCCAATCTCCCTCCTCTAGAATTAACTAGCAAGGAAGCCTACTTGTATATGGGGAAAGATTTTCTCCCAGATGAAAGTCTCGTCAACTCTGTTCTGAAGACGAAGCCTCAAATCAACGTCATGGGGAATGAGGTGAAATTGATTGGAGAGGTGGAGTCTTTACCGATTGTAACGGATCGTGAAATCACCCTCTCTGTTGCCCTCATAGTCCCAGATGAAGTCTTTATGAACTATACAGACGGTCACTACTCGAACTATGTCAGCGGTATCTTGGCTCCTGAGCTGGTCAAAGAAAAAAAGGCTTGATGAGAGCTATCTCAGATACGAATGAAAAGCTAGATCAAACCTCTCTTGGCTATGAAAGCTATATACAAAATATGGGAAGACAATTATTTTACATTATCTCTGCCAGCTATATCACTATCTATCTGGCTATCATCTTCCTTGTTGTGGCAAATACAATCATTGGCGTTCAGTTTTTGATGGGACAAAGACAATCCTACAGACGATACCAAACCTTGATCCATCTCGGAGCCAACTACGAAACTCTTTGTAAATCTTCAGAAAAGCAAATCAATTGGTATTTCGGTCTGCTAATAGCCCTTGCACTTATCAGTAGTAGCTTCGGAGTGGGCTCCCTCCTCACAGGAATAGTACCAGCCAGTGCAAGAATGGTCATGGGGCAGAAATTTATCACAGCCATGCTGATAGTACTGCTCTTAGCAGGTTTTGAAGTCATCTATATCAGAATTGTAAAGAAAAATAGCAACAAATACTTGTTGTCCTTAATGGAACCCAAAAGAGATGAATAAGATAGAATAAAATAGGAAAAGGAGGAACCAATATGAAGCATATCCTGGTTATTGAGGATGAGGCCTTGATTCGAGATGAAATTGTCATCTTGTTAGAGAAAGCGAATTATCAAGTTGATAAGTTGACTGACTTCAAAGATACAAGCCAACAAGTGCTGCAATACGATACGGATCTAATCATACTGGATTTGAATTTACCAGGAGAAACTGGTTTTCAAATTTGTAAAAATCTCAAATCCAAACGCTCTGTGCCCATATTGGTTCTCACCTCCCGTGAACAACTAAAAGATGAGATTTACGCCCTAAAATTAGGGGCTGACGAGTACTTAACAAAACCTTTCAAGAAAGAAAGATTCTTGGCTCGTATAGAAAACATCTTGAAACGCTATGAAGGTAGACAAAATTTGCTTGAAAAAGATAATTTTCTGCTGGATAGACAGACCTATACCCTTTATATCAATGGACACTCGATTTTACTCCCCCAAAATCAAGGGAAATTGTTAGAAACCTTATTGGTTACTAATGCTCCTGTCGTCACAAAAGAAGAACTAAGTATGAAACTGTGGAATACAACTGAGTTCATCGATGAAAATGCCCTACAAGTAAACATTGCAAGGCTAAAAAAGGTGATGAAACAGGCTGGCATTGCCCTTCAAGTCAAGTCCGTCAGAGGTATTGGTTACAAGCTTGAAGAGGTAAGTCCAGATGAAACATAATCTAAAATATCTAGCTAGTTATCTGCCTTGGTTACTTGTTCTCTTAGCATTTGATCTATTTACAGCTGTCCTGCTTTGGCTTTCAGATGTGAGAATGTTTCAAGCCCTCATCCTTCTCTATATTTTAGCCACCGTCCTGCTTTTTTTCATCCTATCATTCTTACTTATAAAAACAGAAAGAAAAAAATCATCTGCCTATAAAGCCTTCATAGCCAATCCCAAGACGGATACTGAGCTTGAATTATTGCATTTATCAAGTGCCTCAGAAAAAGAAAGCATTGAAAAAATAGCAGATACACTTTATCAAAAGCAGGCTGAAATAGGAAAACTCAACTCATTACTAGCCGAGTATGAGGACTATGTTGAAAAATGGGCGCATGAGATTAAACTCCCTCTGTCGCTTCTTTCCCTCCTTTTGGACAATCAAAGCGACCAGTTGCCTGAGGATACAGCTTTTAAGTTGGACTATGTGAAAAAGCAAATCCAAGAAAATGTATCACAGATCCTATTCTACTACAGGGTGAAAAGTGAGAAAAATGATTTTCTATTTGAATACCTTGACCTAGAAGAGTGTATCCAAGATCTTTTGGAAAACTTTGATCCCTTGCTCAAAGAAAAGAAATTTACGATTAAGGTAGAAAACATACAAGGAATCTGCTACACCGATCAACGCAGTTTTGAATTTATCCTCTCTCAAATCCTAGCCAACTCCATTAAATATAGCTCCGACAAACCCGAACTCAATATTTATATATCAAAAGACAAGGGACGTACAAGTCTGATTATTAGGGATAATGGCTGCGGAGTTAAAGCTTGTGACTTACCTCATATCTTTGAGAAAGGTTTTACAGGTGATTCAGGAGAGACAAGGAAAAATCAACAGGCATGGGCCTATATCTGGTCAAACAATTAGCAGATGCTTTAAAAATCGAAATCACAGTAAAATCCGAATGGATGCAAGGCTTTGAAATCTCTCTTTCTATTTAGTCATTTTTCAATTAAGAAAATTGCCTAATCATAGAAAGCACATATTTTATACCAAAAAGGAAAGCACTTCTGCTTTCCTTTTTTATTTACGTTTTTTCTTCGCTTTTTTCATTTTGTTGGCCATGCGTTTCATAGACTGTTTCATGGCAAATTCGCCGATTTTACCTTTGAGTCCGCCACCAAACATCTGGCTCATATCTGGCATGCCTGCTCCTCCGAGACCTGACATATCCGGCATTCCACCTTGTCCCATCATGCCTTCAAGGGCAGACATATCCATCCCTCCCATATTTGACATATTTTTTGGAAGGTTATTTGGATTGATTCCCATTTGCTTCATCATCTTGTTCATATCGCCAGACATGACACCTTGCATGAGCTGTTTGGCCTGGTTAAAGTCTTTGATAAATTTATTGACTTCAACAAAGGTATTTCCAGAACCTGCAGCGATACGACGGCGACGGCTTGGATTTAACAAATCGGGATTTTCACGCTCCTCAGGTGTCATGGAAGATACAATGGCACGTTTGCGCGCAATCTGACGCTCGTCCACCTTCATGTTTTGAAGGGCTGGATTGTTAGCCATACCTGGAATCATCTTGAGCAAGTCTTCCATTGGTCCCATATTTTGCACCTGATCCAATTGATCAATGAAATCATTGAAATCAAAGGTGTTTTCGCGCATCTTCTCAGCCATTTCAAGGGCTTTTTGCTCATCGTATTCCTGAGAAGCTTTCTCAATCAAGGTCAGCATATCCCCCATACCAAGGATACGGCTTGACATACGATCTGGGTGGAAGGTTTCGATATCTGTTATCTTTTCACCCGTACCAGTGAACTTGATAGGTTTTCCAGTGATGTGGCGAACAGACAAGGCCGCACCACCACGAGTATCCCCATCAATCTTGGTAAGGATGACACCAGTTACTTCCAACTGAGCATTAAACTCACGGGCAACATTAGCCGCTTCCTGACCGATCATGGCATCAATGACGAGGAGGATTTCATTTGGCTGAGCCAGTGCTTTAACATCACGAAGCTCATTCATGAGAAGTTCATCGATTTGTAAACGCCCTGCCGTATCAATCAAAACATAGTCGTTGTGGTTGGCCTGCGCTTGCTCCAAACCTTGGCGAACAATCTCAACAGCTGGTACTTCTGTTCCAAGTGCAAAGACTGGAACATCAATCTGCTGTCCAAGTGTTTTCAACTGATCGATGGCGGCTGGGCGGTAAATATCCGCAGCAATCATCAAAGGACGAGCATTTTCTTCCTTCTTGAGTTTATTAGCCAGCTTACCAGCAAAAGTCGTTTTACCAGCCCCTTGCAAACCGACCATCATGATAATGGTTGGAATTTTTGGTGACTTGATAATTTCTGCCGTATCGGAACCTAAAACAGCTGTCAATTCCTCATCAACGATTTTGATAATCTGTTGGGCTGGATTGAGGGTATCAATGACCTCGTGTCCGATTGCACGTTCACGAACCTTCTTGATAAAGTCCTTTACAACAGGCAAGGCAACGTCGGCTTCCAGCAAGGCCAAGCGAATTTCTTTGGTTGCTTCCTGGACATCAGCCTCAGAGATTTTTCCTTTTTTACGTAGATTTTTAAAGACGTTCTGTAAACGTTCTGTTAAACTTTCAAATGCCATTTTTCTTCCTCTTACTCTCTATTATCAATGCTTGTTAAAATTTCTATCTGCTCCTGCAGAAAGTCATCCTTGGGATAACGCTCCAAGATCTGGTCAAAAATCTGACTGCGGACAATGTAGTCCGAATACATGTGCAATTTCATCTCATAATCTTCTAGAATCTTTTCCGTCCGCTTGATATTATCATAGACAGCCTGACGACTGACACCGAACTCTTCAGCAATCTCAGCAAGACTATAATCATCAGCATAATAGAGTTCTATATAGTTCATCTGCTTGTCTGTCAAAAGCGCCGCATAAAATTCAAAAAGGGCGTTCATACGATTGGTTTTTTTCGATTTCCATAACTTTTATTATACCAAAAAAACGATTATACTGCTAGAGTAGAAGCACTTCAAATAGAGTAAGGAGAAGAAAAAAAGAACCTTGCAAGGCAAGATTCTTTTAGTGTCTGACTTAAATAATTGTTCTTCTGGGAACTTAATCGAATTAAGCTTCGATTTCTGTAACCATACCTGAACCAACAGTACGTCCACCCTCACGGATAGAGAATGTAGTACCTTGTTCTACGGCGATTGGGTGGATCAACTCAACGTCGATAGTCACGTTATCACCAGGCATTACCATTTCAGTACCTGCAGGAAGTTCGATTGAACCTGTAACGTCAGTAGTACGGAAGTAGAATTGTGGACGGTAGTTGTTGAAGAATGGAGTGTGACGTCCACCTTCTTCTTTAGTAAGGATGTAGACTTCACCTTTAAATTTAGTGTGTGGGTTGATTGAACCTGGTTTAGCGATAACTTGTCCACGTTCGATTTCATCACGTTGAACACCACGAAGAAGGACACCTACGTTATCTCCAGCAAGACCTTCGTCAAGTTGTTTACGGAACATTTCAACACCAGTAACAACTGCTTTTTGAGTTTCTTCTTTGATACCAACGATTTCGATTTCGTCGTTGACACGAACAGTACCACGGTCGATACGTCCTGAAGCAACTGTACCACGTCCAGTGATTGAGAATACGTCTTCGACTGGAAGAAGCAATGGTTTTTCAGTGTCACGTTCTGGTTCTGGGATGTACTCATCAACAGTGTTCATCAATTCCATGATGATGTCTTCGTATTTAGAGTCACCTTCAAGAGCTTTAAGAGCTGAACCTTGGATAACTGGAAGATCGTCACCTGGGAAGTCGTATTCTGACAAGAGGTCACGGATTTCCATTTCAACCAATTCAAGCAATTCTTCGTCGTCTACCAAGTCAATTTTGTTCATGAAGACGATAAGGTGTTTAACACCAACCTGACGAGAAAGAAGGATGTGCTCACGAGTTTGTGGCATTGGTCCGTCAGTTGAAGCTACTACAAGGATAGCTCCGTCCATTTGAGCGGCACCAGTGATCATGTTTTTAACGTAGTCCGCGTGTCCTGGAGCGTCGATGTGAGCGTAGTGACGTTTTTCAGTTTCGTACTCAACGTGCGCAGTGTTGATAGTGATACCGCGTTCGCGTTCTTCTGGAGCAGCATCGATAGACGCATAGTCTTTGGTTGGTTAACTGCTGAAGGCAAGCGACGTGCCAATACAGTTGTGATAGCTGCAGTCAAAGTAGTTTTACCGTGGTCAACGTGTCCGATAGTACCAATGTTAACGTGTGGTTTACTACGATCATATTTTTCTTTTGCCATTTGAGTAAAAGCCTCCAATAAAATATATTTTATAGATAGACAGTAGGCAATACAGTCTAACTTTTCCTTACTATTTTATCAAATTTCTGCTAAATTGCAAGTGTTTTTTACACATATTTTTGTGAATTAATCTAAATCTTATCAAATCCTGTTCTTCTGCTTCTTTATGGCAATATGAATTCAAACTTCTTTTTGTTGGGAGATAGTATTTTCATCAAAAAAATCAGGTTTCCCTGATTTTAATTTGATTCTGTTTTTTCCAGTTCCTTAGCTTCTTTATGAGCTTCTTTATGAGCTTCTTTATGGTTTTCATATAATTTCGCTAGGAACTTAGTAATTTCTTTAAAAATGGAGTAAGTAGGTACTGCTACGACCATCCCTATGACACCATAGATATTACTTGACAGTAAAAGGAGCACCAAAATCGTAATCGGGTGTACTTTCATAACCCCTCCAACGATACGTGGATAGAGAACATTTCCATCAATCTGTTGAATAATAAGCATATAAGCAACTGCAATCAACATACGATGAGGATCCGTGAACACATTGGCAATCACCATTGGAATCAAGCCAATACTTGGACCAACATAAGGAATCAAATTTGCGATTCCAGAGAAAATAGCAAAAACTAGGGCGTACTTTAATCCGATAACGCTATAGCCAATATAGGCTAAACATCCAATAATAACCGCATCAATCGCAATTCCACTGATATAGCGCGCTATAGTTGTATTGAGATTGGTTAAAAGGCTAGAAAGATTCAATTTGTCATGTTTTAAGACGGTACGTTCCAACATTGGTAGCAACTTATGACCATCCAACAAGAAATAAATCAAGAATACAGGGGTCATAATGAGAATCAGAACTGTACTAAACAAGGCTGAAAGAACGCTTCCTAAACTGTTGCTGACGCTATTCAGGATATTCTGGAGGATATCCACATAGGAGAGATTCAGTTGTTGAATTGTTTGTTGAATATCAATATTTTGGAAGACTGGATTCATGGACAAATCGATGATCAAATCTTGTAGTCTACTATAGATATTTTGACTAGAAATAATCAAGCTGGTCAACTGATTAATCAAAATCGGCAAGAGATAAACGACCCCTACAACGATAGCACCAATCAAGGCACAAAGAGTGACCAAGACACCAATTAGACGATTGATCTTACATCTCTTTTCTAAGAAAGTAACGACTGGATTTGTAATGTAGTAAAAAAATCCACCAAGCAAAAATGGAATCATGATGGTATTCACAACCGTAACAAAGGGAGTAATGATGGCTCCCATTTCTCTCCAAAGATAGAAAATCAGTGTTAATAATAAAATTTCAGCTGTCCAAAAAAATAATTTGTTTCTACGGAACATAGGTATCCTCCTTCTCTCTATTTTACCACATTTCTGAAAAAGATAAGATGGCTTTAGTAAAAAAAGCGAGAATATTTTTTTCTTTATGATAAAATAAAGCTAATATGAAAAAAATAATTTTATCTTTTATGACACTTTTAGTTTTTGGAACAGCTTCTACTGTTTCTGCTCAGGAGTTTGATGTTGCTGCTAAACATGCTATTGCTGTAGAGGCTACAACTGGAAAAATCCTCTATGAAAAAGATGCAAATCAGCCTGTAGAAATTGCTTCTATTACAAAACTGGTTACAGTTTATCTGGTCTATGAAGCTCTGGAACAAGGAACTATCAGCCTATCTACACCTGTTGATATTTCGGACTATCCTTACAAACTTACAACTAATTCTGAGGCGAGTAACGTCCCTATGGAAGCTCGAAATTATACTGTTGAACAGCTATTAGAGGCTACAATGGTATCCAGCGCGAACAGCGCTGCGATTGCACTAGCAGAAAAGATTGCTGGTTCTGAGAAAGACTTTGTAGACAAGATGAGGGCTAAACTTCTTGAATGGGGAATTCAAGATGCAACTATTGTAAACACTACTGGTTTAAATAATGAGACCCTTGGCGATAATATCTATCCTGGTTCAAAGAAAGACGATGAAAACAAGTTGAGTGCCTACGATGTTTCAATCGTCGCTCGTAACCTCATCCGAGATTATCCTCAAGTTTTGGAGATCACCAAAAAACCAACTTCTACCTTTGCAGGACTTGAAATCCACTCAACCAACTATATGTTGGAGGGAATGCCAGCCTATCGTGGTGGTATTGATGGACTAAAGACAGGTACTACTGATAAAGCTGGTGCTTCATTCGTTGGGACAACTGTCGAGAAAGGGATGCGTATTATTACGGTTGTTCTGAATGCAGATCAACAAGATACCAACCCTTATGCACGTTTTACCGCAACTTCTGCACTTTTAGATTATATTTCTGCAAACTTTGCCTTAAAAACTGTCGTTCAGAAAGGTGAAGCATACAACGATAGTAAAGTAACAGTTCTTGATGGTAAAGAAGACAATGTGACAGCTGTCGCTAAGTCAGATATTTCCATCGTCCAACGCATCGGAAGCGGTACTACACCAGCCCTCCAATTCACACCGAAATCAACATCAGAAATGGCTCCATTGAAAGAAGGCAAGGTTGTTGGTACTCTAACCTATGATGATCAGGATTTGATTGGCCAAGGTTATCTTACTTCCGACAAACCATCTTTTGAAATGGTTTCTGAAAAGAAAGTAGAAAAAGCCTTCTTTTTGAAGGTTTGGTGGAATCAATTTATCCGCT
>BNJU01002201.1_pt1 | contig 148328 bp, 166 predicted proteins | sample 8539281 | NCBI WGS metagenome assembly BNJU01 (sample SAMD00202456, study PRJDB9452) | human saliva metagenome | isolation source: human saliva | place: Japan | reverse complement strand
ATAAAAATACAGTAGAGATGTATTATAACTTATGTGAATTTATAAAAAGTTAAAAACAGCTAAAAGCATATCAGAAAAATAAAAATCAGTTCATTGATAATTTAAGAAATAAAGAGACGTTGGAAAAAATATTCATATAAAAAGAAAAAGGCAAGGAACTTATTAAAAAGTTCGTTGCCATTCCAAAAGTCTTCTAATTTTTAAATTTTAATACTATTCTACTAATTTATATTTCTGTTAATATTCCTAACTAAATGGATTTATAGCCCATCTAAATGTTTTGTTGTAAAAACTACTATCTAAACTGGAAACAGTAACTCTTCTACTTCCTGAAGAAGCGTGAATGAACTGTCTATTTCCCATATAGATACCTACATGCGAAATCCCTTTACCAGTTGTATTAAAAACACCAAATCACCTTTTTCATATTCATTGATGAAATTTTTGGTTTTGAATGTTGCCTGATCACTGGATACTCTAGGTAACGTCAAATTAGCTGCTGATTTGAACACATATCCAACAAAACCTGAACAATCAAAGCTATTAGGGCCAGTTGCACCCCATACATATGGAGAACCTAATTTTCTTTGAGCAAATGCTATGATTTGATCTCTAACACCTACTTTAGTTGACGAAATGTTTTTCAGTTTGGGAAACTCGAATTAGATTTTTCAACATTAAAGCTCTCTATTGTTATAATGGCTTTGAATTGTATTTCTAAATTACTTGTTTTTGCAGCAAAAGCAGAAACAGATAATAGAAGAACTCAGCCAGTATTACTATTCTTTTCATGTAACCTCCAATCTACCTTTTGAACTTTTGGTAATAGTATTATACAACTAAAAACTTAGAAAAAACTTAGAGTTATATAAATTTATAATGATATTAAATATATAATATCACAGAAAAATGGGGATTAAAGAATAATTATACTTGAAAATTGTATGAAAATATATAAAATATATAAAATTATACATAATTTATATATATAATAAAAACTAATGCAGAGAGAAAAAGTTTATAATTTGAATTTAAAATGAAAAATATGATACAATAATTTAATAACAAAAATAGGGAAGGTAATAAAAATGAGTTTAAGATTTAAAGTGAGAGTACCGGCAACATCAGCAAATATTAAGTTGGATATGACTGTCTAGGGGTTGGCATTAGATTATCTGCTTGAACTGGAAGTGGAAGAAAGTGATAAAATAGAATTTCTTGAAAATGGAAAGCCTTTTTCCATACCGATAGAAGATAACTACATATTTGAAGCAATAAAATTTACAGAAAAATATCTTGTAAAAACTTACCAAGCTATAAAGTAAATATTATAAGAAATGATATTCCTTTGGCAAGAGGACTTGGAAGCAGTTCAAGTGCCATTGTTGCAGGAATACTTATAGCAAATACATTTGCAGGAAACTTTTAAGTATTGATAAAATAGCAGAACTTGCCATTAAAATGGAAGGGCATCCTGATAATGTAGTTCCTGCCATATTTGGAGGAATGGTTCTGACTGCCCATGATAAAGAAAATATAGTATACAGTACAATATCAGATACTGAGGAATTATGTTTCTATGTTATGATTCCTGATTTTAAACTGTCTACAGAAAGGGCAAGAAGTGTACTGCCAAAAGTCTTATCTTGTATCAGATGCAATAAACAATATGTCAAAACTTGGTCTTCTTGTTAATGCATTTAATAAAAAGATTACAGCAATTTAAGATTTCTTTTAGGAGATAAGATACACCAGCCATACAGATTTGCATTAATAAATAATTCTGAAAAATATTTGCGGCATCAAAGGAATATGGAGCACTTGGGGAATATATAAGTGGTGCAGGACCAACTTTGATTTCGTTAAATTATGATAACGATGAATTTCTTGAAAATATGAAACAGATGCTTGATACACTAGAAGATAAATGGACTATTGAAAAAGAAAAACTGAACTTAAAGGGGTGCAGAAGTATATGATGAGGAGATTTTCAAATGGAATTTCAGATAAATAAAAATATAATGAGCATGGGTTCTCTTGAAGTTACTACCGGTAGTATGTTTTCAGGAAAAAGTGAAGAACTCATAAGAAGATTGAGAAGAGCAAAGTATGCAAAGCAGAAAAATAGTTGTCTTCAGTCCGTCGATTGATAACAGATATGGAGAAAAAGGGGATATATTCCCATGGGAAAGAAAGTCTTGAAGCTTATTCGGTAAATTCTGTAAACCAGATGGAAGAAATAATGACTGAAAATATTGATGCACAGGTAATAGGAATAGATGAAGTGCAGTTCCTTGGAGAAGATGTAGTGAAATTCTGCAAAAAGTATGTTGAATATGGTAAAAGGATAATAGTAGCAGGGCTTGATTTGAGTTTCAGGGCGGAACCTTATCATCCTGTGCCTGAATTAATGAGTATTTCAGACAGAGTTGATAAACTAAATGCAATATGTACAGTATGCGGGAAACCTGCCTATGCAAGCCAGAGACTGATTAATGGAGAACCTGCCTATTATGATGATCCTCTTGTTATGGTGGGTGCATCTGAAAACTATGAGGCAAGATGCAGAAGACACCATATTGTAAAACATAAGGAAGAGGAAAAGGGGAAAATATTATTTGTTATTGGAACTGAAATTGATGCAGGAAAAAAGAAGTTGAAGAAAAATTATAGGGGAGAAGTTTTTAAAAGGTAAAAAGTGTGAAACTTAATTATAAAATCCCGTATAAAATGAATTTGAAGAAAAATGCTCTGAAGTTTCAAAAACGATTTTTCTCTGTTGAGTTTAAGAAATAAAGTGGAAAAAGCAATAAGTAAAAATGACTGTGTATTTATAAGAATAATAGGGAGGACTGCTTCTTCCGCTGGAAGGGATATTACAGCATTCTTGATTTTATATGTGAATATAGAAAAATCTGAAATAGTTATAGTGGCAAAGAATAAAAAGGGCTTTTAAATCAGGTGCTTCTTACAGTTGATTTACTTAAAAAGTCAGATTTAAATATAGGGAAAATTATTTATAAAAATGGAAATGATGAAAAAGGAGCATGAAGAAGTACTGGAGGAAATAAAAGATATTACACATTTGGAATATGAATTTATTAACTAAAATTTAAGGAAATTAGATATTGAAAAAAGAAAAAATTTTACTAAAATACTAAAGATTTATAGAGATGATTTTGAAGGGTGATGTGAAATGAAAAATATCAGAAAACAACCTCACATTAATAACAAAAAATGGAAAAAATGGTATTTTTGATTTCCTTTCATTATTATTTTTAAAGTTTTTATAAAATCAGGTATGTATTTTACCTTTTAAAAAACAAGAAAAGCCAGATGTTCTGTTTTTAAAATTAAGTAATATTTATATAGAAGGGATAATAGTATTAGATATTTCTAATACTGATTATTCCTTTTTATATCAAAAATTAAATTATGGAGGTAGAAAGAAAATGAAAGACATTATTTCAATGAATGACATGAGCAAAGAGGAAATACTGGAAATTCTGGAAATAGCAGAAAAATAGAAAATTCTTCAGAAGAAGAAAAATTGAATTTTTAAAAGGGAAAAATTATTGCAACATTATTTTTGAGCCAAGTACAAGAACTAAAATGTCCTTTGAATCAGCTGCTTTTTAGACTGGGAGCACAGGTGCTGCAGCTTCCGCCGCTGGAACAGTCATCAGTGAAAAAAAGGTGAATCATTTTCAGACACAATTAGAATGGTGGAATCCTATTCAGATGTAATTGTTGTAAGACACCCAAATGACGGTGCCGCAAGATTAGCCTCAACTAACGTCAAAAACCTGTAATTAATGCAGGAGATGGATCAAATCAGCATCCAAGTCAGACATTACTTGATTTATATACAATAAAAGAGGAAAAAGGTACACTGAGTAACTTGTCGATAGCCTTTGTTGGAGATTTAAAATATGGAAGAACTGCATTCACTTGTTAAAAGCTTTGACACATTTTTAATCCGACAATTTATTTTGTATCTCCTAAAATACTTCAAATGCCGACATATCTTATAGATGACTTTAGATAAAAATAATATTAAAATATGAAATTTTAGAAGATTTCAGAGACTGTCTTGATAAAAATAGATGTTTTTACATGACAAGAATACAGAAGGAAAGATTTTCCGGATATAGAAGACTATCAGAAAGGTAAAAGGGGTTTATGTAATTAATAAGGAAAAATATTTTAGGAAAATGTAAGGAAGATATGATAATACTTCATCCACTTCCTAGAGTTGATGAAATATCTACAGATTTGGATGAAAACAAAGCATGCACTGTATTTTAAACAGGCAAAGAATGGAATACCTGTAAGACAGGCAATGATGATGAAGGTTCTGGATAAGGTAAAAGATACTTTTAAATAAGGAGAAAATAGAAATAGGAAATAAAAGATTAGAAAAAGTACAAGTTACTAGATTGAAAAATAGTATCCGAGGATAAATAAAAATAAAAATGGAAAGAAGGAATAGCACATGGAAGAAAAAGCTAGAGAATTACAGATAACAGCGTTAAAAATGGAATAGTTATAGATCACATACCGTCAGAAAAAGGTATTTGCAATAGTGGAACTTTTAAAACTTAGAGGGATATAATGAAGTAGTTACAGTTGCTATAAACTTAAAAAGTACTTCGCTTGGAAAAAGGGATAATAAAAATAGAAGATAAAGTTCTGGATGAAAGTGAACTGAATAAAATTGCATTGCTTTCTGATCATGTAACAACAAATATAATTGAAAAATTATAAAGTTGTGAAGAAAATTCAGCTTGCAATTCCAAATGAAATAGTGGGATTAATGAAGTGCGGAAATAATAAAATGTATTTCAAATCATGAAAAATGTTGAAAACAAAATTTATAAAACAGCTTAATGAAGAAAATCATGAAATCAAATATAAATGTTTCTACTGTGAAAGAACAATATCAGAAGAAGAATTAGAATTGAAATTATAAGTGAATGAAAAAATAAAAATAAAAATTAAAGGGAGGAAAAAGTTGAATAAAATAAAAGAGGAAGCAAAAATAGGCTTATTGTTGCATTGGATTACAATAATATGGAAGATGGTAAAGTTAACTGAAAGACTGGGAGATAAAATTTCAATCTATAAAGTCGGTCTTGAAAGTTTTTAAGTACAGATGGTAAACTGGTTGATTATCTGCATGAAAAAGGGAAGAAAAGTATTTCTGGATCTGAAATTTCATGATATAACAAATACTGTGAAAATGGCTGTGCAAATGCGGCAGGGAAAAATGTATTTATGTTTAATATACACTGTTCAAACGGAAGTAAAACAATGAAGGAAGTGGCAGAGCTTGTAAAGGAAAGTGGATCTGAAAGTCTTCTTATTGGTGTGACAGTGCTGACAAACTTAGGTGAAGAGGATTTGCAGGAAATGTTCAGAAGCAGTATGAAACTGGAAGAAGTAGGTTAAAATCTTGCAAATCTGGCTAAAAGTGGAATGAATGGAGTAGTGTGCTCTTCACAGGAATCTAAAAAAATAAAGGAAATGGCAGGGAATGATTTTGTAACTGTATGTCCAGGAGTGCGTCCAAAATTTACTTTAAATGCCGACAATAAAAGTAATGACGACCAGACAAGAATAATGACACCTTTTTGATGCCATAAAAGCAGGGGATGGACTTTCTTGTTGTGGGAAGACCTATAACAAAAGCTGAAGATCCGGTAAAAGCAACTGAAATGATACTGAGGAAATTTCGGAAGCTTTCTATAAAAATAAAATCAGGAGCAGAAATGGAAAAATAAAATTATTCTTTTAAAGAATGGTACTGATGTTTTCGGGAAAAAATTGAAATATTAATAAATGGAGAAAATAATTGAAAGATTTCTGAAAACATAGAAGAGAAGAATATTTAAAATAGGGAAAAATGTGAAGGTCATTGATGTTGAAAACTCATAATGCCTGAGTCATTGATGTGCACACTCATGTGAGAGAGCCTGGAGTTACATACAAGGAAGATTTTGAGACAGGATCAGGGCGTGTACAAAGCCGGGATTACAACTTTTATGATATGCCGAATACTGTTCCGACAACTACGACTTTAGAAAATCTTTTTAAAATAAAAAGGAACTGGCAGGAAAAATCAATTGTGAATTTTTGGAATCCATTTTGAGGAAGTAAAATAATAATATAAGTGAAATAAAAAGTACTCGATAAAAAGAAGTAAATACCGTAAAAATTTTTATGAATGTAACAACAGGAGAAATGCTCATTGAAGATGATGAAATATTAAAGGGAGTATTTCAAAATTCAGGACTTGTATTAGTTCATGCTGAAAATGAAATGATTGATAAGGCAATCGGGCTGAATCAGAAGTATGGAAAAGGTCTTTATGTATGTCATATTCCATCTGCTGAAGAACTGAAAAAAGTCATAGAAGCTAAAAAGGATAGCAGACTGAATAATGAAAATGCATCGTATCTATGCTGAAGTTACTCCGCATCATCTGTTTCTAAATGAAGAAATAAGGGAAAGCAGTGAAAGAAATAAAATGCTTTTAAGAATGAAACCTGAACTGAGAAAAAAATCTGATAATGAATTTTTATGGAAAGCTTTAAATGAAGGACTGATAGATACTATAGGAACAGATCATGCTCCTCATCTGATTGAGGAAAAGATGGAGAAGGTTACTTTTGGAATGCCTGGTGTGAAACATCCCTCGCTTTAATGCTGACTGCATATAATGAAGGAAGAAATAAAATTATCTGCTATACAGAAACTGATGTGTGAAAATCCTGCAGAAATAATGAAAAATAGTAGGAAGAGGAAAGCTGAAGGAAGGTTATTATGCAGACGTGATTGTGGTAGATACAGAAAAAGAATGGATTGCAGGGGTTGACGATACGCTTGAATCAAAATGTGGCTGGACTCCGTATGAAAACTGGAAATTAAAGGGAAAAATATAATGACAGTAGTTAATGGTGAAATTATCTATGAAAATGGGAAAATAAATGAAAATGTAAAAAGGAAAAGTCAGTAGAATTTTTGAATAAATGAAATAGTTTATAGAGTATGTACTTATAAAAAAAGAGAAAGGAAAAATATAAATTATGGCAAATCTAACGTTGGAAGAAAAAGTGGCAAAAGCACTGTTTGATGTAAAGGCAGTGAAAATAAAACGTAAAAGAACCTTTATATTTGCTTCAGGGAATAAAAAGCCCTATTTACTGTGATAACAGGTATATACTTGGATTTTCAGATGAAAGGGATATAATAGTTGAAAGTTTTGTTGAAAGAATTGATATGACACAGATGTTATAGCAGGAGTTGCAACAGCAGGAATTCCATGGGCGGCATTTATTGCCGACAGGATGAAAAACCATTGTGCTACATAAGAAACAAGCCAAAAAGATCATGGAGCAGGAAAACAGATTGAAGGTGCAGAAGTAAAAAGGTAAAAAGTAACGGTAATAGAAGATCTTATAACTACTGGAAAAAGTAGCCTTATTGCTGTTGATGTGCTTCAGAAGGAAGAAGTGAAAAGGAACTGGAAGTAAAATCAATATTTTCTTATGGATTTAAAAAGTGCAGAAGAAAAATTATGCAAAATATAATTGTAAATTTTCATCACTGTCAAACTTTGATGTTCTCATAAAAATGCTGAAGGAGAGTAAATATCTTACAGAAAAAGAAGCTGAAATTGCTCTTGAATGGAGTAAAAATCCTGAAGTATGGGGATAGAAATTATTATATTGAATTTATGGATAAAAATTAATAAACTAATTGATAAAATATGTGATATAATAAATCATATTTTGAAGACAGATTTAGTAAAAAGAGAGTGCTAAGGACACTCTTTTTCAATTCATTTACATAAGATTTTCTATAAGAAATTTTAGAAAATTTTTATTGTATATATATGATATACTACTTAAAAAAATATGTTGAATAATATGATATAATATAAAAACAAATTATTTTACGGTGAAGAAAGGAGATGTGTGATTAGGGTATATAGATACATTGTAATCATGCGAAAAAAGATATGTTGTTAGAATTAAGAGAATTACAGTTAAACTCTGAAAAATATCTAGATAAGGAAATACAGCTAAATGGATGGATATTAGAAGTCAGAAAAATTTTTGGATTTATAGAATTAAATGACGGTACATTTTTTTAATGGAATCCAAGTTGTAATAGATGATAAATTACCAAATTTTGAAGAAATATCAAAATTAACGATTTCTTCATCAATTAAGGTTTATGGAAAATTAGTAAAGTCAGAAGGAAAAGGACAGGACTATGAAATAAAAAGCTGATAAAGTAGAGGTTTATGACAAGTCAGATTCTGATTATCCTTTACAAAATAAAAGACATACTTTTGAATTTTTAAGAACTATAGCTCACCTTAGACCTAGAACAAATACATTTTTGCAGTATTTAGAGTAAGATCAGTACTGGCTTATGCAATACACAAATTCTTCCAGGAAAAACATTTTGTATATGTTCAGACTCAATAATTACTGGAAGTGACGCTGAAGGTGCAGGAGAAATGTTCAGATTAACTACATTGGATCTTGAAAATATTCCAAAAACAGAAAAGGGAGATATAGATTTTAAACAGGATTTCTTTGGAAAAGAATCTAACCTTACGGTAAGTGGTCAGCTAAATGCGGAAACTTTCTGTACGGCATTTAAAAATACTTATACTTTTGGACCTACATTCAGGGCAGAACATTCAAATACTCCTAAACATGCGGCAGAGTTCTGGATGATGGAACCTGAAATTGCATTTGCAGATTTAGTTGTAAACATGGATGTAATTGAAGAAATGATAAAAATATATTGTAAAAATATGTTATGGAGCATGCTAAGGAAGAAATGGAATTCTTTAACCAGTTTATTGATAAGAAACTGTTTGAAAGATTAAAATGTTCTTGTAAATTCAGATTTTGAAAGAATAACTTACACTGAAGCTATTGAAATTCTGAAAAATTCAAAAACAGAACTTTGAATATGAAGTTGAATGGGAATTGATTTACAGACAGAACATGAAAGATATCTGGCTGAAAAACATTTTCAAAAACCAGTGTTTGTAACAGATTATCCTAAGGATATAAAGGCATTCTATATGAAATTGAATGAAGATGGAAAAACAGTAAGGGCTGTAGACCTTCTGGCACCTGGAATTGGAGAAATAGTAGGTGGAAGCCAGAGGGAAGACAACTACGATATTCTTTTGGAAAGAATTCATAAATGGGTCTTAAGGAAGAAGATTACTGGTGGTATCTGGATCTTAGAAGATATGGAAGTGTACCTCATTCAGGATTTGGACTTGGATTTGACAGAATGCTTATGTACATAACAGGAATGACAAATATAAGGGACGTAATTCCTTTCCCTAGAACGACTAAAAATCTGGAATTTTAATAAAAAATTTCATTTTGGAGGGATAATAAAATGAAAAAGAAAATAATGATATTGTCCATACTAATACTGGGAAGTGTTGTAATGGTAAGGGAAAGCTTGGCTGAAAAGGCAAATGAAGTACAAAAGGAAACAGAAAGTACTACAGCCAATCCTGGAGGAAAAAAAACAGATAATACTCCAGATACTGGAACTTCCCAAGCAACAGATAATACTGAAAATCAGGAAGTGGCAAAGGATCCGGAGGCGGCACCAAAAGCTGAAGATACAGGAACAGCACCTGTAACTCAGACAGATGATGTTTCAGACGGTTCAAAGTTTAAAACATATAACAGTTATGAAAGCGCAGTTCTTGCAAAAAAGAATGCAAGCTCAATTTATCAGCTTAGTCAGCTTTATTTTAAGGATGGACTTTATGAAAGAGCTGTAAATCTTGCAAAAAAAGATGTGTCAGGAGATATAAGAAATCTATTTGTTGTAGCTATAGGTTCAAGACTTCTGGGATATTATGACCAGTCTATTGATTACTACAATAGAATATTGGCAACTTCACCTAATCAGACTGAAGCAAAACTTGGAATAGGGAATTGCATATAAGGCAAAAGGAGAATTTTCAAAAGCTTTTAGGATACTTGAAAGACTATGCAAGATCAAATCCCTAGTCAGGAAGTAGTAAAAGAGATAGCTGAGTTAAATGAACTGATTTCAAGCAAGTAAAAAAATATTATTAAAAATAAAAAAACTGAAAAGCAAATAATGGGGGGTTAATTGTGGGATGGTTAAAAATTAAAGGAAGCTGGAATGAAGGACAGTCATATTAGGAAACTGATGAATATTTATAGTGAGTATGATGAACTGTTCCTTGAAGAAAAATTTCAGGCTTTTTAATAGTGGACTTAAGAAAAACTCTTGAAAAATCAAGAAATATAAATTTAGAAAATAAAATAGAATTATATGAAAGAAATAAAGTACGAATAATTGATGCAAACAGTCAGGGATATCCGCAAAAGTTAAAGGAACTTATAGATTATCCCTGTTTTTGTATGTTAAGGGAAAAGATTTAAATAAAAACTGGATAATGAAAGAAGAAACATTGCAGTAGTGGGAACGAGAAAGGTTACAAAATTTGGAAAGAGTGCATGTGAGAAGATAGTCAGGGAGTTACTGGAATATGATGTGACCTTGATTAGCGGTCTGGCAGAAGGAATTGACACAGCAGCTCTTTCAGCTTCAGTTGAAAAAGGATGGAAGTAGCGTAGCTGTAGTAGGTAGTGGCCTTGATATTGTATATCCTTATGAAAATAAGATTTTATGGGAAAAATAAGTGAAAAGGGAATACTGGTAAGTGAACATCCATTGGGGAACAAAAACCACTGAAATGGAATTTTCCTAAAAGAAATAGGATAATAGCGGCACTGTCAGATGGAATACTATAGCAGAAAGTTTTAAATCTGGAGGAGTCTTGATAACTGCAGAACTTGGATTTATGATGGACAAGGAAATATTTGCAGTTCCAGGTTTTATAAACTATCCTTCCTTTGAAGGCTGTAATAATCTCATAAAGGAAAATAAAGGCAAAACTTATAACTACTGGAGAAGATATAGCAAAAGGAATTTCTGTGGGATTTAAAAATAGGAAAAAGCAAGACAGACAAGCTGACTGTAGAAGAAAAAAATCGTATTTTTACAGTTAAGTGAAGAACTTGGACTGGAAGAAATAATGAAAAATTCAAAAATTTTAATATGAGTGACGATATAGACAATGATAAGAACAAAAATACACTATTTGAAAATGAAGGTAAGGTAGAAGGAAATAAGGTTGAAATTCCTTTGAATAAACTGCTTTCAATACTGATGAGCCCAAAAGTAAAAGGACTTATAACAGAAACAGGAACTGCAAAATATAAGGAGAATAGTGTAATTCAGAAAAATACAAGAAATAAAAAATTATAAAAATGAAAATAAAATATACTATATATAAAGAAACAAAGAGTAAAGGAATTATGAGGTGAGAATTTTGGCAAAAAGCTTTGTATAGTGGAGTCGCCTTCTAAAGCAAAGACGATAGAAAAATACTTGGAAAGGGATATGAAGTTACGGCATCTTATGGCCATGTCATAGATCTGCCTAAAACAAAGATTGGAATAGATGTAGAAAATAACTTTGAACCCTAAATACCAGGTAATAAAAGGAAAAAGGTGAAGTTCTGAAAAAAGCTGAAGGATAAGTCAAAAAAGCTCAACTGTATATCTGGCATCGGATCAGGATAGAGAAGGGAAGCTATTGCATGGCATATATCCAATTATATTAAACAGCCTGAAAAACAAAGAGAATAGAATTTAATGAAATTACAAAGACAGCTGTAAATAACGCCATAAAAAAATCCTAGGAACATAAATGAAAAATCTTGTAAATGCACAGCAGGCGAGAAGACTGCTTGATAGAATTGTGGATATAAAATAAGTCCATTGTTATGGAAAAACTATTAATAAAAATGCAAGTGCAGGAAGAGTACAGTCGGTTGCATTAAAAGCTTATATGTGATCTGGAAGATGAAATAAGAAGTTTTGTTCCTCAGAAATATTGGGAGGTAAAATGCCCTTCTTGAAAAAGGAAATTAAAGTTAATCTTGTGGAAATTTTAGGAGAAAAGGTAGATAAGATATTTGATGAGGAAGTTGTCAAGAAAACTTAAAAAGGATTTGAAGGATAAATCTTTAACACTTGAAAGCGTGGAAGTAAAAGAAAAATCCCAAAGACCGTCGTTAGTGTTTAAGACTAGTACATTGCAGCAGCTGGCTTCACTCATATCTCGGGTATGGAGCAACTAAAACAATGAGAATAGCCCAGCAGTTATATGAAGGGTTGTCGATTGATGGGGAAAAACAGAGGATTGATAACATACATGAGAACAGATTCCACAAGGGTTTTCAATGGATGCCATAAATATGGCTAAGGAATATATAACTGGCAAAATATGGTAAGGAATATGTAGGGATATTATGTTACAAAAATTCCAAGTCAAAATGTACAGGATGCCTCATGAAGGAATAAGACCATCAGATATAAATCTTGAACCTGATGCAATACAGTCTTATCTCGACAAAATGACCAGTACAAGCTGTATAAATTAATCTGGAACAGATTTCTTGTATCACAGTTTGCAGCTATGAAATATGAGCAGATGCAGATAAATGCAGTGAATGGTGATTATAAATTTAGAGGAACTATAAATAAAGTAATTTTTGATGGATATTATAAAAATCTTTAAAGAGGAAGATGAAATAAAACTGCTGATTTTCCTGTACTTAAAGAAGGTGATGTCTATAATATAGAAAAACTTAATATTGAAGAAGGAATTACTAAGGCTCCTACAAGATATTCTAGAAGCAACACTTGTAAAAACTGGAATCTGAAGGAATAGGGAGACCGTCAACTTATGCTTCAATAGTTGAAACACTGAAAAACAAGGGAATATGTAGAAATTATAGAAAAAAAGATTTTCATCCGACATATCTTGGATATGAAGTGAAAAATGAACTGAAAAAGAACTTTTCAGGATATAATGAACATAAAAGTTTACAGCAAATATGGAAGAAGACCTGGATAAAATAGAAGAAGGAAATGTCCAGTGGGTGGAACTTTTAAGAAAATTTCTATAACTCGCTTGAAAAAGGAAATTAGCAAATATGAGGTTGAGATTGAAAAAAATTAAGGATAGAAGAATAGAATTGATGTTCTTTTCTTCTGATGGAAATCAATGCTTTTTAAAAAACTGGAAGATTTTGGAAAAATATCTTGTTTCAGAAACAAATCCTGAAGAAAAGATAACATTGAAAAATATTCCGATAGAACCTGAACAGATGGAAGCAGGAAAGGTTTTTATAAAATCTGAAGTGGAAAAACTGATGGCTGATAAAATGGGAATTCCTACGGACTTTCTACAGAAGATAACAAAAGATATGTTGTAAAAAGGAAGATTTGGAGAATATCTTGAAAGTGAAGATTTCAAAAATGATGAAAAAGAATGTCACTTCCTTTACAAATAAAGCAGAAACTTAAAAAGGTGATCTTAACATAGTTGATGGAATTCTTCAAATAAAGGATGAGATTACTGCCATTATTGATGAAGAAAGAAAAATTGTGAAGAAGCCGGAGTATGTGAGAAATGTGGTAGACCATTTGAAATAAAAACAGGAAGATTTGGGAAATTTCTGGCGTGTACAGGCTATCCTGAATGTAAGACAATAAAGGCAATTCCGAAGGATAAGAAGAGAGCATCAAAAACTTCAGGAAAAAGTAAAACGGCAGCCAGCATCAAAAGCTAAAAAGTCAACAGTAGCAGCTGAAGGTGCTAAAAAAACTAAAAAGTACAGCAAAGAAAACAGCAGCTAAAAAGACGGCAACAAAAAACTGCAGCAAAAATCATCTGCAAAAAGACAACTGGAACAAAAAAACAGGAAAGAAATAGAAATTAGTATCCTGAAGTAAATGGAAAAAGAGGGTATTTTAATGGGAAAACAGCTTAGAAATGAAGATAAGGATAAAAATATGAAAACAGCAAAGTTAAGGATTTGGCTGTACATGCAGAAAAGTTTTTATATTATGAGGAAGTTATACTTGGAAAAAGTTATAATACAGTAAGAAGTTACAGAAGGGATATTTACCAGTTTATAGATTATCTGGATGAATATGAGAAATAACTAAGTTTGATGAGGTTGAGACTATAACTGTGAGATCTTTTATAGCTTATCTGAATTCTGAGATAAAAGCAGACAGGCAAGTACAGAAAGTAACGGAGAAAAAAAGGAAAAACTCTGTAGAATCCCTGTGTCTAAGCGAAGTATTAACAGAAAAATATCCGCCCTAGAACGTTTTTTTCAAATATCTTCAGGAAAAAGCAGGTTGTAAAAAGTTAATAAAATATCGTATATTGCAATGCCTAAATTTGAAAAGGAACTTCCCAAATATATTAAATAAGGAGGATCTGAATAAACTTAGGGATGTCATAAATACAGAAAAATAACAGGAGTAAGGGGACAGACTTATTATTGAAATGCTATATTCAAGCGGAATGAGGGCAAGTGAACTGATAGATCTCAGTGAATATATGATAAATATTCTGAGAGGGAAATAAGGGTAAACTGGAAAAGGAGATAAGGAAAGAATTACTTTTTTCAGTGAAACTGCAAGAAAATGGCTTGAAAAGTATCTTTCAGATAAAAAGAAAGAATATGGAAATTACAGCAGGGAAACAGTTTTTACCAACAATAGAGGTGAAAAAGCTGACAACCCGTTCATTGAGAAGGTTAATTTCAAATTATGCACAGAAGGCTGGAATACAGAAGGAAATAACGCCTCACGTATTCAGACATTCTTTTGCAACAGAACTGTTAAATAACGAGTAGATATAAGATATTTACAGGAGCTGCTGGGACATAGCAGTATTTCTACAACACAGGTTTATACACATGTGAGCAAGGCATTGCTGAAGGATATTTATATGAAGACGCATCCTTTGGCAAAGGAGTAAAGCTTGCAGGAGAAAGTGTATATGATGTTTTTCTAGCGTAAGTAAGTAGGATATAGTAGTACAGAAGATATAAAAATATAAATAATTGGAGGAAATTTTGATTAGTAAAAATGTACAGGTTGCGGAATGGAACTGCAATTTGAAGATGAAAAGAAGGAAGGATATGTTCCTGAAGAAAATTTATAATGGAAGGATTTACTCTGCCAGAGATGTTTCAAAATAAAAAAATTACGGGAAAAATTTCAGTTAATAACTTTAAAAGTGAAGATTATTCAAAGGAAGTTTTAAACAGTGTAAAAATCTGATATAATTCTTCCAATATTTGATATAATAGATTTTGAAGGATCCTTCACTGAGGAAATCTGGATTATTTATGGGATTACAGGTCAATAGTCCTAGTAAATAAAACAGATTTATTGCCAGGATTTGTGCATCCGACTGAAATAGCTGACTGGATAAAGGACAGGCTTTGCTGAGGAGGATATTGTTCCTGAAAATATTGCATTTATAATGCAAAAAGTAAATATGGAATAAATGGAGTAATAAGAAAAATAAAAAGTATTTTCCTGATAAAAAAGTAAAAGGCAGTGGTGCTTGGTGTTTCAAACGTTGGAAAAATCTTCAGTTATAAATCTGTTATTAGGGTAAAATAAAATAACAACTTCAAAATATTCAGGAACTACATTGAAGTCCATAAATAATAAAATACCTGATACAAATATAACAATAACAGATACTCCAGGACTTATACCAAAGGAAAAACGTCTGTCAGATATGATAAGTGTAGAAACAGGATTAAAACTTGTTCCGGCAGGTGAAATATCCAGAAAGACTTTTAAACTTGAAGAAGGTCAGGTATTTATGTTTGATGCTTTTCTGCTGGTTTAAGGTAAAGGAAAATAATATTGTAAATAAAAACAGAGGAAGAAACAGGATATAAACCTATATTCTCTGCATATTCTTCAAAAATGTAAAATTTCATCTTACAAAAGAAGAAAGAGTTGAAGAGCTGTTAGAGGGAGATTTCTTTGAGTTGTTAAAAAGGTGAAGAAAAGAAAAAAATATTTTGAAAAATGAATTTGTTACGTTTAAAAACAACAGTTAAAGAAAAATGAAGATCTGGCAATTTCCGGTCTTGGATGGATAAATGTCAAGAGAGGTCCTTTAACAATAGAACTGACAGTTCTAAAGGGTAAAAACAGTTGTGAGACCTTCGATTTTTAAGGGCAAAAATAAATTAGAGAAAATATTTAAAATTATAATATAGAAAGAGAAAAATATATAGTGAAGGTATTAAATTCAGTTTAAATATGGGGTTAAAAGAGGAATAACTAAAAATGGAGAAGAGATATGGCACTATATAATAACAATAAAGATGCAAATAAGACACTGAAAAATGTCATTGAAGAGCAACGCTTTTTGTAATAATGGCAATTATATCGTTTTTATTTCAATTCATCTGTTTTCAGAAAAGGCAAAAAGTAATAATAAAGGCAGATATTGAAGTTGAAACAGAAAAACTTTCAAATGCCATAAAAAAATTATAAATCCAGGACAGGATTTTTCCCTGAATTAACAGGAAATGAAAAATAATCTGGAAAATATTAAAAAGTCCTGACGGGAAATATTCTTTGATAGTTTTTATGGAGAAAAAACTTTTTGCTATTCCAGGAAATCTGGAAAAAGGGTAGAAGATTCAAATAGTGTGGTTTCAGTAAGAAATAATAAGGGCGGATGGTTGTATAATAAGACAGATGGAGAAGTAAATCCTAATATACAGTAAATTTGAGGTAAATTTATAGAATACGGAGAAACACAGGAAAAATGAAATTTTCAATTTTAGGAAGTGGGAGCAGCGGAAATTCAAGCTATATAGAAATGGGAAAAAGAAATTTCTGATTGATGCTGGATTCAGTGGAAAAAAATTGCAGAAAAACTAAAATAATATAGGAAGAAGAATAGAAGACATAGATGGTGTTTTTGTAACACATGAGCATTCAGATCATATTCAGGGACTGGGAGTAATTTCAGGAAGTATGATATTCCAATATATCTTCATGAAATTACCTATGGAATGATAAGGGAAAAAGATAGGGAAAAATAGACCCTAAAAATATAAATTTTTCTGAGGGAAGACAAGGTATCCTTTTGAAGAATGTACAGTAAATAACTTTGAAGTAATGCACGATGCTGAAAAAGTGTCTCTGGCTTTACTTTTTGAATATGATAATAAGAAATTGGCATATGCAAGTGATGTAGGTGTACAAACAACATAATAAAAGAAAATTTTAAAAATAGCGATGTAATAGTGGTGGAAAGTAATTATGACTATAATATGCTTATGACAGACCATATCACTGGGAACTGAAAAACAGGGTAAAGGGAAGAAAATGGCCATCTGTCTCAATGCAGAGGCTTCAAAGCTGATTTCTCAGTAATGTCAGATAAACTGAAAAAATTTATCTGATGCATATAAGTAAGGATAATAATACACCCGGAACTTGCGTATAATACTTTGTATGAAATTTTTGAAAGGGAAAACAGAAGTAACTTTGAAATAGAAATAGTCACTGAAAATGAGACAACAATGTATCACATTTGAAATTGAGATAAATGAGGTTGAAAAATAAATGTGGAATGACTTGGAAATGGAAATAGAAATATGCAGTAAATGTGCTCTGGAAAGAGTAAGGAAAAATCTTGCAGCTGGAAAAGGGAAATAAAGAGGCAAAAATACTGTTTGTAATGGATAGCATAAGTACTGAAGAAGATAATAGAAATGAACTTCTTACAGATAAAAATGGAGAATATTTTATGAAATTTCTTGAATATGCAAAAGCTTAATCTTGAAAAATGTTATTTTACAACTTTGACAAAATGCAGTTCACGAGGAGAAATTATTGAAAAATAGTATTTCCAAATGCAGGATTTTCTTACAGGTCAGATTGCATTGCTGAACTTCATATATAGTGACGGTGGGAGAAAAATCCTACAAGAAGTTTTATAAAGGAAAAGGAAGATATAAAAGAAATGGTAGGGAAACAGTTACCGTTATATAGGTGATATGTGGATAGTAGCCTATTTTCGATATTCCTTATCTTTTTAAGGCGACTGACAAGGAAAAATGGAAGCTTATTAAGATTTTTAACTAAAACTTGAAAAAGTGTGGAACCTTTAAGGTTAAGTAGATTTAAAAGTCAGTATTATGATAAAAATGAATGTAAAAAAATAAAAAAATTTATAAGTAACTGAAATAAAGGAAAGGAGATGTATGCAGTGAAAGCAATATAGCTTAAAACTGTCAATACAAACTGATAAATGATAGGAATAGGTATAGTAGGGCTTCCTAACGTAGGAAAGTCAACATTGTTTAACGCAATAACAAAAACTCAGAATGCGGAGGCGGCAAATTATCCGTTTGCGACGATAGAACCAAATGTGGGGCTGGTAAGTGTCCCGGATGTTAGACTTAAGGAGTTGGAAAAAGTAGTAAATCCTCAGAGAACATTAGGTGCAACTGTGGAATTTGTGGATATTGCAGGACTTGTAAAAGGAGCATCAAAAGGTGAAGGACTGGGGAATCAGTTTTTATCCAATATAAGAAACACTGCTGCAATCTGTCAGGTTGTAAGATGTTTTGATGATGACAATATTATTCACGTTGAAGGAAGTGTGGATCCTATAAGGGATATAGAAACTATAAATACTGAATTAATATTTTGCAGATATAGATACTGTTGAAAGAGCTCTGCAAAAGAACAGTAAGCTTTGCAAGAGGTGGAAATGCTGAAGGAAAAAGAATTGTTTGCAGTTCTTGAAAAATGTAAAAAAACATCTGGAAGATTTTAAACTGTTAAAGACACTGAATTTACTCAGAGGGAAAACTGAACTGATAAGAGTATACCAGTTCCTGACATTGAAACCTATGATGTTTGCAGCTAATATTTCTGAAGATGATCTGACTAATAAAGTAGAAAATGATTATGTAGTAAGGAATTTGCGGCATCTCATGATAGTGAAGTAGTAACTTTTTCAGCGAAAGTTGAAGCTGAACTTATAGAAATAGAAGATGAAGAAGAAAGACAGATGTTCATAGATGAACTTGAATAACTAGAGCCTAGTCTTAACAGACTTATAAGAGGAGGATTCAAGCTTCTTGGACTTATTACTTATTTTACTGCAGGTGAAAAGGAAGTAAGAGCTTGGACTATAAAACAGGGAACAAATGCACAGAAAAAGTGCGGGAGAAATTCATACTGACATAGAAAAAGGATTTATAAGGGCAGAAGTTGTAGCTTATGAAAAAGTTCATTGAATATAATGGATGGCAAGGTGCAAAGGAAAAAGGTCAATGCGTCTGGAAGGTAAAGAGTATGTTGTAAATGACGGAGATGTAATGTATTTCAGATTCAATGTGTAGTAAATTTTATATAGGGAGAAATTTAGAATGAAAGATTTTCAGAAAATTTTTGAATGGAAAAACTTATCTCAGTTTTTACAGACAAATTTATTAAAAATTGCAATAATATTAGTTGCATTAAAAATATCAGGAATGCTGAAAAAGTATGTAGATAAAATGTTAAAATCTATAATGGAAAAAGGCTAGATGGATAAAAGTATATCTTCCTTCCTGATGTCAGCATTTTCTATACTTTTATTATGTTGCTTTGACTTATACGCTTATTGGTTTTTAGGTATTGATGTATCTTCAATAAGTGCATTTCTGGGAGCAGGTAGGATAGTTTTAGGGTTTGCCTTTTAAGGAAACCCTTGGAAATATTTGTGGAGGATTAATAATATTGACATTTAAACCTTTTAGAGTAGGGACACATGATAGAGTATAAAAATTATATAGGTGAAGTTAGAGTATAGAACATTTTCATACAAGAATAAAAACTCCTCAATGAACTTGTTATAATTCCGAATGGAATGATAACGAGTAATGAGCTTAGAAATATGACAAAGGAAAAAGGTCAAAAGGCTGGATCTTAAAATAGAGTATCATATAAAAAGTGATATTTTAAAGGTTAAGAAGGTATTGAGGGAAATTATTGATGAGGAAACAAAAAGGGCAGGATAAATTGATACTGAGATCTCCTGAACCTACAATAGGTGTACTTGCACTGGCAGAATCAGCAATTATTTTCTGTGTATACGTGTATACTAAAAAGTGAAAACTATTTCACTTTACAGTTGAGAATGAATGAAAGAATAAAAATAAAATTTGATGAGAATAATATTGAAATACCATATCCACAAGTGGATGTGCATATTTCAAAAGGAGGAGAGTAAGATGCAGTGGAATTATTTATGAATCAGAAAACCAATGGGAACAGTTATGTTGTGGATGACGGAAAAGACTGTTATATTGTTGATCCAGGAGGATTTGACATGTCTTCCTGTTAAATTATATTGATGAAAAGAAGTTTAATCTGTCAGGATTTTACTTCACACGGTCATTATGACCATATACTAGGAATACCTGAAATAATAGCTCATAAGGATGTTCCTGTTTATAAGTGAAAAAGGATTATGATTTTTGTATGATTCAAGTTTATCGCTGACACTGTGGATAGATATGGACTTTAAAACTGGCAAAGGAAATAAAAGTAATCAAACTGAAAGAAGGAGACGAAGTTTGGATTTAGAAAGTGTTAGAAACCTGGTCATACCCATGGGGAGTTTGCTATTATAACGAAAAAGGAAAAATACTTATGTCAGGAGATACAATATTTCAAAGCAAATTATGGAAGAACTGACCTGCCTCACAGGAAACAGGGCTGACATGAAAAATCAATAGAAAGATTGTTTTGAACTTCCAGGAGATACAGTGGCACATCCAGGACATGGAGGAGAAGTGACTATAGCACAGAATAGGGATTATTTTGAATATTTAGTAAAAATCTAATATTTTATTATTGAAATTCCATAAAAATAGGGTACTTTAATATAAAATTAAAGGAGGACGTTATGAAAAATTTACAGACTGGATGGAACAGAAATTTGTTCCAAAGCGGCAAAAATAGCATCGCAAGATTTCTTGTAGCTATTAAGATTCTTTTATTGCACAATGCTTATTACTATGGTTGGGTTCAATAGCAGTGCTGTTGAACGTATTTTAGAGATTTACCCTGAAGTTGGGGACAGGACAGCTTTTGTAGAACTTATGACACCGTTAATTAACATAAACGGTATAGTGTGGTTTGCCTCAATAGCAATATTATCATTGGCATTTGTAATAGCTCTCAGGATATAATGTAGCGAAAAGCTATGAAGTGAATCCGGTGGCAGGAGCTAGTTGCAGTTTTGCATCATTTGTTGCATTTTACTCAGGAAGCAAGCTTTGAAGCCAAGTAAACGGAGTTACAGGCAGTTTTTCATGGGGATTCATAAATGTAGACTATCTTGAGTACAAAAGGGTTATTTCTGCAATGATTATCGGACTTGTTTTCTACAATAATATATTCAAAACTAATGAAGAGTAAACTCACAATTAAATTACCTGATCTCAGTACCGACCGGCAGTAAGCAAAGCATTTGCTCAATCATTCCAGGAGTTGTGGCAATTTACGTTTGTGCAATATCATCACATGTAATTGTGGCGGCAACAGGAAGTACATTGAAATGACCTGATAGCAAAAATATATTCAGGCACCATTGCTTGGATTATCACAAGGTATGTTCTCAGTAGTATTGCTTTCATTCCTTGTTCAGCTTTTTCTGGCTCTTGGATTGCATGGACACAATGTACTGGCTCCGATAATGGACTGGAATTTATCAGCGGCATTACTTGCAAACGTAGAACATATGGCAAAAGGGTGGAGCAGTAAAAGATCTTCCTTATATATGGACAAGAGGATCATTTGATGCGTATCTGCAAATGGGTGGTTCAGGAATAACAATAGCATTAATTTTTGCAATATATCTTTTCAGTAAGAGAAAAGAATATAAGACAGTTGCAAAATTATCTACTCCAATGGCAATATTCAATATTAACGAACCTGTAATATTTGGAATTCCGTTAGTACTGAATCCAATATACATAATTCCATTCCTGTTGGCTCCAACTGTGTGTGCACAATTGCTCTATGACAGCAACAGTTATAGGACTAGATTCCACCGGTATATGTTGTAGTTCCATGGGTTTCTACCTCCAGGAATATATGCATCTCTTTGCAACAGGAGGTTCAATAATGGCTGCAATAGTTTTCATTATTTAACGTATTTGTGGCATTTGTTATATGGACACCGTTTGTAATAATAGCCAACAGAATGGCAGAAGAAAGAAAAATTCAGAAAATTTCAGATCTGGATGATGAAAGTTTAGAAAATATAACATTAGATTAATAGTTAATGTATTAGAAAAGAACTGCTTTTTAGGAAAAACAGTGTACTGATTTTTAAAAATTATGTGAAAAGATCAGTGTATCTGTAATCTTTAGGGCAGTTCTTTTTAAAAATATATGGATTTAATATGAAAGTGATTGAAAGAAAGATAAAAATATCTTGAAATTATAGATAGAAAAGTATATATATTTATACTTTTTAGTAATAAGTATTAAAATATAGAAATAAGAAATATGGAAGGATAAATAAATGAAAACAAATTTTCATACACATAATTATAGATGTGGGCACGCTGTTGGAAATGTAGAAGATTATGAAAGGTTGTCTATAAATGAAGGATATTCTGAACTGGGAATATCTGATTATTCACCTGTACCTGATTATTATCAGGACAGAATGAAAATAGAAGAACTTGGGGAATATCTTCTGGAAATAGAAGAAGCTCAGAAAAATACGGAGATAAAATAAAAATATACAAATCTCTTTGAAATAGAATATTTTCCTGAATGGCAGGAATATTATAAGGAACTTAAAGGGAAACTGGATTATCTCATATTAGACTTCATGCCTTCAGGATTGAAGGGAGAAAGCAAGATTTATAATGCCTGGAATATTAAGGAAGAGAGTCATGTGCTGGCATATGGGAAAATACATGGTAGAGGCAATAGAATCAGGAAATTTTGATTATATAGCTCATCCTGATTTATATATGGTGAATTATAGAAACTGGACAGAAAGCTGTATTGAAGCGGCACATATGATATGCAAGGCGGCTGAGAAACATGATGTTCCACTAGAAGTAAATGCCAATGGAATAAGAAAGACATTAGAGACATCCGATTGGGGACAGATATATGTATCCATATAAGGAATTTTGGGAAATAGCTGCAAAATATAATATCCGTACAATAATAGGCTCCCGATACGCATGATTTTCATGGAAATGGAAGACAAGGCTATGGAATTGGCTAGAGTTTTGCAAAAGAACTGGATTAAATGTGATTGAGAGTATATTTTAATAGAATAACTGTAAAAAGAAAGGAATACAAAATGGAAATTTTAGATTTTTAAAGGGTGCAAAATGATACATCCTACAACAGGGATAACACTGGAATATTTAGATAAGTCACATGCAGTATGTTTTGTACTGTTTAATGAAACAAAGGAAAAAGTAATACTGTAAAACAGTTTAGGACCTGGACCGAAGGATTATACTTTGAAGTGGTTGCAGGACTGATAGATGCAGGAGAAGATCCAAAAACAGCGGCATTTAGGGAACTGAGAGAGGAAACAGGTTATACTGAGGAAGATATTACAGATTTTTGAAGAACTAAGAAGGACTGTTTGTTTCTCCGGGATACACTACGGAAAATCTTTTCTTTTTCAGTGCAAGATTGAAGTCAGATTCGATAAAACCAAAAAGAACTTTCTTTGGATGAAGGGAAGAAATTGTAGTTGAAATGGATAAATGTAAAGGATATTGTTGAAAAATCCAATGATATGAAAACATTGTTTGGAGTTACTTATTTTTCAAAATAGTATCGAGAGAGGTCATAATGAGAATAGTAAATTTTTATACTTTTTGTACTTTATTATATATTTTCTGATAAGAAAAAATGCTTAAAAATATAAAGCTGAAATTCGAAAAAGCTGGAGGAACTGGAAGGGAATTTATATACACACTATCTTATGAAATTTCTCAAAAAGGAAATTTATTTCAGACTGGATGAAATAAAGATCAGTGTTTTACAAGAATGATTATAAAAATGATGAATTTGACAAGTTGACATTATTTATTATTCTTGAAGATGATTACTATAAGACTTCAGAAAAAGAAAAATATAATATTATTTTTAAAAAGCTAAAGAAAAATAATCCTGAAATGTATGACAAGTTTCTAAAAATGCCCCTGATGGGGATAAATATTTCTGCAATAATGGATAAGGAAATAGGGAATTATAAGGAAAAATAAAAGTTTTTAATTTGAAAAGGAGATTTTCATGAAGAAAAATTATAATAACATTAAGTTTAATTCTTTGGGAATATATTTGTTTTTGGAAATAATAACCATAGTATAGTTGAAAAAGGAGATTACTACAATAATAACAGTCAATATGCAAGATTTTGGTCAGAAGTTACACTTACATGTATGGATAGTAGTAGTATGATAAAACCAAATATTATGGAACTGATGATCCGGATTATTTTTGGAAGTCGTAGATAGGATGAAAGTCAAGGAACAACATATTTATTGTATTTTTAAAGAATGTATTTTTCATCAGGCACACTGATGAATATTATTCTGAAGGAGAAGAAGAAAACTATACAATGTAGGAGTGAGAATATATTCTGAATGGGGAAAATAAGATAAAAGAAAAATATAAATTTAGAAAAATTAATAATAAAAGATATTGTGATTAAAAACAAATGATGGAGCAGATATATTTATTTGGTGAAAAAGTGAAATATCATTTAAGAAATATGGAGAATTGTTTACAGTATTTGGAACACCAGATAAAGATATTCATTTTTATAAAAGATGCAGATAACAAAATGACACTTTATTCTCCATATGAGTAATTAAAAACAGAGAGGCAGTAAATGAGATAGAAAAATTTGGGGATATGATGTCCATAGAAAAGAAGTAAAATATAAACCTGAGGATAAATCAGAATATGGAAGTTTTATATCTCGGCACTCTTAAATCTGCATAGCAGTTACATAGAAAATTTTATACGTTCAAAGGAAGAATGGATAAAAAGTGCTGAATAAGGTGAGAGATGTAAAATCGCAGAAAGAATACGAATATACAACTGGTGAAATATAAATTAGCTGGTAGAGAATATGTCTTTTAAGAGTAAGAACGAAATGTAACATGAGTAAGCTTTGAACAGGGAAACTAATGAAATATTACTCGTAACAAATAGTGAAAAATGTTGAAAAATAAAAAGAAAAATAATGGATAAATGGTACTTTTGAATGTGCCAGAAAATTATTTCCGATGTTGTGGATAAATGGCTAAAATTTTCGGTGAAAGTATAGAACATCTGTCAATCAAGCCAATGAAGACAAGATGGGGATCAGTAACTATAATAAAAAGATATATAAATCTTAATACAGAACTAGTAAAAAGAACTCATTTGAGATTGAATATGTTGTACTAGCATGAGCTGCCCACCTGGAAAATATCCTAATCTATGGAAAAAGGATTTTCACAATTACGTGGAAAAATTATATGCCAAATTACAAAAAGGTTGAGAAAAATGTGTAAATGCAAAAACATTATTATTATGCAGAAGTCATAGAAAGAACATATCTTGATAAATATGAAATTTAGAAAGATATGTTCTTATTTTTATTTGCTTTCGATTTCAGCCAGTCTAAATTACATTTTATACTATTTAAAATAAAACTTGTTATGACAGCAACTACTGATAGCAAATAATACAGTACTTGTAGTGACTACATTTGCTGCATATTTTTACATCTCCATTTGACCTCGTTTGCCAATATAGGTAACACTGCCAGTGCTGGGAGCAGAAGCCTGTATTATGTATGTCTTGCTTTCGCGCGGGCATCGTTCCGGAGATTTTACTCCTAAAATTATTAGTATGCAACCATTATACATGGTGACATTATAAATCTTCCAGAAGTGCAAAAATAGTATCTTTATCAAAATGTATACTTTTAATCCTGCATCTGATAATACAATTCCAATATATATCAATGAAAGTGGAGTGACAATATTTCCAATAAGTAAGTGCAGAATGAAGAAAATCTAGGCACTGGAATTTTTGAATACTAAGGAATACAAGAGCAACCAGAAAACCCATAGTAAAGGTGGAGGTAAAAAGTTCCAATTAAATCCTTTTGTTTTAGTTTTTCAGGATTATCAGTTTTCAATAAGTATAACTCCAAAAGCCCATGTGAAAACCGTATTAGTTATATAATATACCAGGAAATAAGGCAAAGCTTCATTTAAAAGCGCTATATTTAATGGTAAACCAATGAAATATAGTATTTGCATTGACAATAGTATTTATAAAAGGTACCTCTTCTACCAGCTTTTGACTTTAAGTATTTTTACCATTATCCACGCAATGATATATCCTATGATAACAGATAAAAATGTATAGACTCAAATCCTCCAGATAGTGAAATAAGTTTTTCGACTGTTAGGTATTTAAGGGCACAGAAACAAAAATAGAAGCAGGTAAGGCAACATTCATAATCAATCTTTGATACATTGTACTAAAACCATCATCAAAAGCATTTTTCTTTTTAAAAATATATCCTAATAGAAATAATTAGAATTATAGAAAGTATACTCTAGTGAAGTCAGAAAAGCCATATGAATCCTCCTATTCTTTAATTTCAGTATATTCCAGTTTCCATTTTAAAGCTTTTTATTGCCTTTTCTATGTCATCAACAGGTTTTTTATTCAGTTTTTCTTTCCAGAGCACATTTTCCAACTGCCAATGCAACTGTTTCTGAAAAATTCAGTTAATTTTAGATACAGGTGGAAGGACAGCTGCTCCAGGTTTGAAGTATCTACGATTCCTCCAAGTGAATGAGCTGCTGCTGAAATCATTTTATCAGTAAGAATTTTTGCTTCTGATGCCAGTACTCCCAATCCTAATCCAGGATAAATCAAAGCATTATTTGCTTGTCCCGACTTTTCATACGTAACTCTTTAAATTCAATAGATCATATGGAATTCCTGTAGCTATAAGAGCTTTTTCCGTCAGTCCATTCAAGCAAGTCCTGTGCTGTAGCTTCAGCCAGCTTAGTAGGATTGCTTAAAGGAAATATTATTGGACGTTCTTTATAGGAAGCTATTTCTTGTACAATTTTTTAGTAAATGTTCCAGGAACAGTGAAGTTCCAACTAAAAATTGTAGATGTACGGCTTTTACTGCAGCAGTAAGGTTAGTTAATTCATCTGCATTAGGGAAATTCAGAACGTTTACGTGCAAAAGGTTTTTGTTCAGGTGTAAGGTCATCCATATCATCAAACAAAAGTCCCTGTTTATCCACCATATAAAAATCTTTTGTATGCTTCTTCCTCTGAAAGTCCTTTCCTGAACCATTTCATCAAAGATACGTCTTGTACTCCTAGCACCAGCTGTTCCGGCTACCAAAACACATGTATTTCTGGTCAGTAAGTTTTTCCACCGGTAATTTTAAGTCCCCCCTAAAGATTCCAGCCAGTGTTATAATTCCTGTTCCTTGAATATCATCATTAAAGGTAGCTATTTTTCCTTATACTTATTTAATATATTTGCTGCATTTGAACGGCCAAAAATCTTCCCAGTGGAGATAAAGTTTAGGAAATAATTTTTCTCACAGTCTGAACAAATTTGTCAACAAAATCATAATATTTATCACTCTTATACGGTTATGACGGTTTCCAAGTAAAGAGGATCATTAGCAGAGACTCACTGATTTGTTCCCTACATCAAGGACAACAGGAAGAGACACTCTTAGATTTATCCCTGCTGCTGCAGTATAAACCATAAGTTTTCCCACAGAAATATCTACACCATTTGTTCCCCAGTCTCCGATTCCTAATATTCCTTCAGCATCAGTAACTACAATAAGCTGTATTTCTCACCATCAGCTGCATTTTTAATGTCTCTTCCATACTTTCAGGTTCATTTATTGAAAGGAAAAGCGGCATTTTGTGATTTACAACAATTCACTGTAATTTTTCAATACTTTCTGCAATTACAGGATCATAAACAATAGGCATAAATTCTACAACATGTTGACTGAATAAGTAGTAGAATAATGTTCTGTTAGTATTGAAAAATTTCCATCAGAAAAATGACGTTTTTCAATAAGTGGACTTTTCTTTCTGAAATTGTCCATAGGCTTGTTCCGCCTGTTCTTCAATAGTCTGAACATACGGTGGAAGAAGTCCCATTAATCCAAATTGTTTACGTTCTTCCTTATGTGAAGGCAGTTCCTTTGTTTAAAAAGGATTGTTTAAAAATTTCGCACGATTTTTCATTTTTCCCATCCTTATTTATTTATAAAAATACAGGAAATAGTCTATATTTTAATGAATGCAGATAATTCCTGTATTTTTATTATATAAAAATTATACTGTTAGGACTTTTTAATCCGAAACTTTTTACTAATCCATAAACATTTCGTTTAATCCTTCAAGAGTCATAGTTCCTCAGAAATATCTTCAATTACAGATTTTCTTATTTTCTAAGTTGAATGGTACTCCCTTAACTTTGAATCCATTTACAATTGATTTGTCAAAAATCATAGAAAACAGGGAAGGTATATTTATTACTTTCAACAAATTTTTCTTGCATCAGTAGAGAACTTGTTACTTATAAATACCACAACTACATTTACTCTATCCTTGTTTTCGTCGTAGAATTTTTGAACTGCAGGCAATTCTTCGTGACAATCAGGGACACCATTCAGCTGCTACCACAAACAAAGTAGGTTTGCTGCTATTGAAAAACTTTCTGCTTTTTACTTTTTGTGCTCTGAAGTCCTTTCAATTCAAAAATTAGGAACTTTAGAACCTTTTTCAACATTCACATCAAGTGTACTACCGTATCCAAACATGAATACCATAAATAATGATAAGATAACTAATAATCATCTTACTTCCTTTCCTACAATTAATGTATTTTGTCTATTTTCATTATATACTATTATTGAAAGTTGTAAAATGAATTTTTACATAAAAGCACAGGAAATAATAATTTAATGGATGATAATTCAAATTACGATTTATAGAGAGTTTTAATAATTTTCGCTAATGTAAGATTGAATATTGAATTAGCCGAAAAAGATCAGTAAATATTACAGGTGTTTAGAAGAATATATGTTATTGACAAAGTAAATGACAGGCTGGATTTAGTTCAATAAAAACAAAAAGCAATAATAAATACAGTAATATCTAACAAATAAGAGTAAAACTCACTTTGTAAATAAAATCATATAAAAATGGAAAGAGAGAGAAAAATGAAAAGAAAAAGTTTTAATTTTACTGATATGTGAATATTACTAGCCAGCTGCTCATAAAACAGCAGATAAAGGAAATGTAGATTGATGTTTCGCTAGTAAAGAAAGTTACTAAAAATGATAATAAACTGAAGAAGATGAATACTTTGAAGAAAATTACCTATTCAAATTTATTGGATAAGGCAATCTCAGGAGGAAAGTTCGAAGGAAACTTAAAAATGCCGGAGTTTCAGAAAATATAAAAGATTTTCTGAAGGTGTAAATTATTTTCATATAGGACAAAATAAGACATTTGTAAAAAGAAGGATTTAGAAAACAACTGAAGCTGCAAACTAAGTCCAACTTATGATCAGGCAGAAAGCACAGAACAGTGAGTAAGAAAAGTCCCAAATTTGTAGGTCAGAACTAGCAGAATTACTTCCATATGAACTTTATGAGGACTTTATTTCAGTAGGAAAACCTGAGATAAAAATACAGAGCAGCTGTTTATTGATGAAGATAGCATTGAATAATTTTCAATAAAAATATTTACTGACAGTGAAAAGAAATCAAGCTTGAGTTTATTTTCTGCACAAATCACAGAAAATACGATGTGTCAGTTCATGTGAAAAAGTAAAGAAGATCAGCAAAAAGAATATTAAATTTACCAATGAAAACATAAGATTTTACTGGTTTCAGTGTTTTTCACCATTGATTACCCCTGAAGAAAAACTTTTTATTTATAGGTCATGTAGAGTTTTTAGTATCAACTTCAGATGGAAAAACTGATGTTTATTGAGAAATTGGCATTTCAGAACCTTTTCAGGCTATAAAGTTTGATAACCGTAGTCAGTTGAATGATTATCCGATGAATAAATATGATGGAATTTGATCAGCCAAATGCAAGACCATTTATAATGGAAAAATGATGAATTGTTGAAGGACATAGATTAAACTCCAAATAATATGGATAAAATAGAAATAAGAATAAGGGTATTGTACAGTGCCTAAAAACTCAGGACAAGGATTTTAGGGTGAGGACAAGGAGTCTTTATTTTTCTTTCATCACAAAAATGAATAAATACTTTATAAAAAGTGAGATATGTGGTATAATTTATAAAATTGAAATGAAAGGGAGAATATTTTGATAAGATATATATAAAATTTTATATTTTATTTTTAGTGAACTTGAGAAGTATTTTCCAATACAAAAACTACTAATGAAAAAGTAAAAACAAGAAAATATAAATGAGAAGAAAGAAATTATAGATGATTCTCAAGATGACGGATTAATTTATCTGGACAGAATAGTTGAAGTGAGGAAGGAAAAGGGAAGCCAAGAAGAAACCTGGCAGAATAACTAAAATAATAAATAAAATTGATGATAAAAGTAAATCCAGTCCTTAAATTTGTATACCTCTTCATATGGAAGCTGGTATTTGATAAAAACAACACTGAAGCTGAATATGAAAAATGTCAAGTACACTTTTAATCAGGAGGAAAAGTGCTACAGAATAGTAAAGACATTATCTCCAAGCTCAAAACATGTGGATGGAAAAATGGCACTAAAGGCTGACAGGAAAAGAAGGAAAAGTTTATCTAAAAACAGAAAATAGATCGTTTTAAAAGTTTTACAAATGAAATCCTGCACTTTGATAAAGACTACAAATACATGATAATAAGTTATGAGAATGACGGTGTAATCAGAGTACTCTCCAAATCATCCGATAAACAAGATAATGATTACAGGAGAAGAAAAGGAAAAAGCTGGAAAAGCGAACTTGGAAAATTGAAGATATGAGAACATTATATATGTAACTTATAATCCTGACATGAAAAATCCAAAAGAAGAAAGCGAGTAAAAAGGAACAGGAAGAAAGAGCAGAGAAAATAGAAAAAGCAGCTAATGGAAGATTATGATAACTTTTTAAAATAAATTAAAAGGAAACGTATAGTAAAGATAAGAGTAGTATGGTTAAAATATAAAAATGTATAACGTAAAAAGTTTATAAGAAAGAAAATGATTAGTAGAATTACAGAAAAATATATTAGAAGGTATTTTATGAAGTTGTTTAGCAGTTGTTGATAATATTTAACTATTTTTATAACTTTTTGGAGCAAAAAGAGCAGAAATGTAAATTTAAATATAAAGAAAGGCACAACCTCACCCAGATATACAAAGATTTGAAGCAATTTGGAATTTTGATAGAGTATATTTGAAAACATTAGGTGAAGACTTTAAGTTAAAAATAGGAAACATATAAATTAATGGGAAAACTTTCCAAATATGAAGTTCTGAAAAACTAAAAAATAAGGAATCAAATCGGTATAAGAGTTACTAATACCTGAAGGATTTACAAAAAGCAGGTTTATGAAAAGACTTGAAGCACCTGGGACCAGGGTCAGAAGAAGAGATAACAAGGCCTATGAAATTGATTTCTTTATCCGCATGAAAATAACAACTTTTGAAGGTATTTTATCCGGAAACATATATTTTCTAATGAAGGAGTAACGACAAAAACAAGTTTTAACAACTATTCTGGAATGAATTTTTAAAGAAATTTCCACCAGAAAAATATCCGGATAAGTTAAAATTTATGATCGCTAAAACTGGCTTCATTACTGGAAGCAGAAGCTATCTGACTGTTGATAAAACCAAAAGTTGCGGGAATTTCTTTATAAAAAGACTTGAAATAGGCTGAAACTTGAATCATGTTACACTGAAACATGAACTGGGAAGACAGGCGTTGAGAGGAGAACTTAAAACAAAGTGGAAAACACCTTATAATTCCTATAAGGTAAAAGGACTTCCGCCAACACCGATTGAAATCCAATTTGTTGAAACATTTAAAGCAGGAAAATGCAGAAGTTACAGATGATTTGTTCTTCTTTACACATAAAGGGGAAACGTATTACTCACGCATGAAGAACATTTGAAAAAGAGAAGGGAAAGTGGTCAGTTAAAATAAGAAACAGGTAAGAATATGTTTGATACAGGAAAAATGAAGAAAAAGTGGAAGAACTTAGTGGTTTAATAAGAAAATGAAAAATATTAATAGCTTTTCAGGTGGACCGGATTCAGTTTTTTGTATAATTTGTTGAATGAAGAAAGAATATTCTTGAAATATCTCTTTTATGTATATAAATCACAACTCGCTGGAAGATGTAGGAATGATTTGAAGTTTGTCAGGAAATTTTCTGAAGAAAACAATGTTCCACCATACATCGAAAGCGTAAATGCAGGAAGGAATATGCGACCGAAAATAAAAGTCTATAGAATTATGGTGCAAGGGAATTGAGGTATGAAGCAATTGAAAGAATCTTGAAAACATAAATCTATGATAGAATTGCTACCGGCATAACCTTGATGACAATATTGAGACATTTATTTTTAGGGTTTGTAAGAGGAACTCTTAAAAGGACCTCAGAAGGAATACCTGAAGAGAGGGGAAATAATAAAGGCTCTATACTCGCAGTTTGAAAAATGAAATTTTTAAACTATCTGAGGAAAATAGGAAAAGTTATATAATAGATTATCAACAACAAAAATGACCATACAAGAAATTATATACGAAAATGAAATTTTTCCAATGTTTGTGAATATAAATCCTACTCTAAAATAAAAGTTAATGAACTTATTCATGAAATAAATAATAGGAAAACAATGAAGATAGCATTTTTAAAGGAAAGATTTGTCCAGTATCTGGAGAAATATGATGAGAACTCTCAAGAAAGAAAATGACCAGATTTATGAAACACTTTATGATAAAAAGGAAATCTTAATGTTGAAGGCTCGAAGTGAATTTTTCTGGAAATGGCAAGATATTAAGATATAATAAATTGGAAGTGATAGAAGAGAAAGAAAAAGAAGTTGATGAAGAAAGAGTCGAAGTAAAGAAAAATGTCCGGTAAAATGGCATAATTATTTTATAATGTTGACAGATAGTATAGTTGGAGATTGAAAAATAATTAAAACTGAAGTGGAAAATGTAAAATTAATGAAATTCACTGAAGATTTCAGATGGACATAAAATATTTGTCAGAAAAAGGCTGAAGGTGATGTTATTTCATTAACAATCTGGACATAAGAGTCATACTGATTGATGATCAAAATGGGACAGGAATAAGAGACCTGTTCTGGGAAAATGGAATATAGAAAAATAATAAAATTGTAACTGAAATATTGAGTGGATGATATAAAGCCAAAAATATTTAAGGAAGAAAGAAGTTAAAGACAAAAACACAAATGAAGAAATGTTACTAATAATAGGAGGAAAAATGGACGATAAAAACATAAAGATGACATCAGAAAAAGACAGAATTACGAAAAGAAAAATAATAGAAAAATGAGGAAACGATGAGGAAGATCACCTTTTCTTTGGTTCGGCATTTGTATTTATTATGATAATAGCATTGTTTTTGCATCTGTATTTTACACAGGATGTACAAAACTATTTGTCAGAAAAGAAAGATGATCCATATACAGAATTTGTAGCTGATATTAAAAGTGAAATTTAGTAAAATAGAAGAAAGATGACAAGTTAATAGCAGTTGTCAGAGAAAACAATAAAAATGTTGTTTATTCAACTAGAAAAATAACTGAAGAGTAGGGAATGATCCTACTATCATCAATGCAGCTAACAGTAAAAGCAGAACTTCTAGAAGGCGCACCTCATCACAGGAGCCGATTCCGGCACTAGTAGTTAACTTTTACCAATAATAATAATGATAATATTAATGATTTACCTGGCAAAAGAAAATGATGGGAAATGGACAGGAGGTCCTGAAATATCTTTTGGTTTTGGTAAATCAAGAGCTGATAAGCTTGATAAGAAACCAGATGTGAAGTTTGATGATGTAGCAGGAGTTGACGGAGTTAAGGAAGAATTGAAAGAAGTAGCTGATTTGAAAAATCCTGAAAAATATACAAAGGCAGGAGCGAGAGTCTCCAAAGGTGTACTTTTTACTTGGAAGACCTGGAACTGGGAAGACATTGCTTGCAAAGCTGTTGCAGGAGAATCGGAGCTTTTGATTCTTCAGCATTTTCAGGCAGGAATTTGTTGAAATGCTTTGTCGAGTAGGAGCTGAGAGCAAGGGACTTATTTGAAAAGGCAAAAGTCTTCAAGCCCTTCAATAATATTTATATGATGAAAATTGATGTAACTGGTAGAAAAAGAAGTGTTGAATAGTGAAGTAATGATGAAAGAGAACAGACATTAAAACCAGCTTTGTAGAAATGACGGTTTTGAAACTGATGCAAGTCACAGTTATAGCGGCAACAAACAGGGAAGATGTACTAGATCCGGCATTGCTGAGAGCAGGAAGATGATAGAAGAATAAAATGTTGATGCACCTGACTTCACAAGGAAAGAATTGCGATATTAAAAGTACATGCAGAAAATAAGAAACTTGCTGGATGATAGAGACTTGAAGATATAGCAAAAATAACTCCAGGATTTGTAGGAGCAGACGAAGGAATTTTTGAATGAAGCTGCACATTGGCTGCAAGAAAAGCTTTGATACAATAACAATGGAAGATTTAGATGAAGTTGTTGATAAAATTGGAAATGGGATGCAAAAAGGTAAAAATCATTAAACCGAAGAGACTGCTCGCCACCATGAAGCAGGACATGCTGTTATGACTGAACCCACACCGGGGAGCAGATCCTGTACATCAAGTCACAATTATCTTAGGAGATAGCTGGAGATTTATGATGCTACCTCTGGAAAGAAAAACTTGTCACTACAAGCAAGGAAATGTTAGCAGAAATAAAGGTTCTTTTGGAGGAAGAGCAGCAGAAGATTTAGTTTCGATGATATAAGTACAGGAGCTACTCTGATATTAAGAGAGCTACAAGGCTTTGCAAGAGCATATGGAGTGTTGGAATGAGTGAGTTAGGGACCTGAAAACCTTGAAAATTTGATGAAGAATTTACATTTACTTCAAATAAGAGTAATGAAACAATAAGAGAAATTGATCTTGAAATAAGAGAGATACTTTAACAATGAATACCGTCAAACAGTTGAAACCTTTAAGAGCAAAACAGAGAAAAACTTGATGGAATTGCTGAACTGCTGTTGAGAAACAATAACTGGTGATGAAGTAAGAAAATACTCAGGAGTTTTCGTTCAGAACTGTTAACAATTTCCCAAGATAGCTTTTGATCTAGGAAACAAACAGGAAAATAAGATTGAAGAAGCAAAGGTTGTTTAGAAAAGTGGAGGATAAAAGCCTTCTGAAGCTAAACCAGTAGAAGATCTACTGAAAATAAAATAGAAGAAACAAAAGAAGAAATAAAAAGAAGAGAAAAGCAGAAGAAGTAAAGGAAGTACAACCTGAAGAGGTAAAAACAGAAGAACCCTAAGATAGAGCAGACAGAACCAGAAAAGAAGTAACAGAAGTTCCAACTGTTGAAAATATAGGAAAAATGTTCTTCTCAGGAAAAATACTGTTGTTTCAGAACCGTAGGAAACACAGCCACAAGAAAATAATATTCCAGAGCCTCAGGAACACAGCCACAGGAAATAGAAATACCTGAACATGTTGAAATTCTAATGTTTCTGAAAATGTTCAATCTATTGAAAATATTGAATATACTGGAGCAAAATTATACAACCACAAACACAGAATGAAAGTTGAAAAATTTTGTAATGAAGAATATCTTTTCCTCAGGAAATTCAGGAAGTTAAAGAAAATCTTCATGAAATTGTAAAATAATGTTCAAGAAAACCCTTTTGAAACAGGAAATGTTCCAGAGAATATTTTTGAAGGAAATGAAGAAACTAAAAACACAATATAGCATAGCAGATAACAGAAGAACTGCAAGTGGATACTAATAATTTTAGTGAATTGCTGAGGATTTGTTCAGAAAAGTTAAAGCAGAAGAAAAATGTTAACAGTATAATATAGAAAACAAAAATATTAATGAAGAAGATTCAGTAAAAAGAAGAGAGAGAAAGATAGAAATTTTCTTTTATGAAATAAAAGAAATGTCAGGGAGATGAAAATGAAAGCTTATGATTTCAGTTTACCGGTTGATAATGGAGAAAAATGTCGTCTGAGTGATTATAAAGCAAGAAAGTTGTACTTATTTTATCCTCAAAAGACAGCACCCGGGTGTGACCAGGAAGCTTGTTCTTCAGGATAACTTTCACAGACTTACTGCAAAAAAGGTGTTGTGGGTACTGGGAATAAGTAAAGATAGTATAAAAAGACATGAAAACTTTTAAGAAGAAAATGAACTTCTTTACTCTAAGTGATGAAAAACAGTGATGTAGTGATACCCAAGTCTGAAGGAAAAAGTCAACTTTGAAAGAAATATTTTGAATAGAACGTTCAACTTTTCCTTATAGATGAAAAAGGAGAAAACTCGTAAAAGCAATGGCGAAAAGCAAAGTTAAAGGCCATGTTGATGAAGTTCTGAAGAAATAGAAAAATGTAATTAAATTAAAATAATTATATATATGAGACCCCTGTTATTATAAATATAGGGGGAGTTTTTATGTATTTTAAAGGTGTCTAAAAGATAATTTTTATTTACAGTTTTAAAATCATATGATATAATATGTAAATAATTAGAGGTGAAACCATGACATATTATATATAAAATATCTGTTTATAATTTTATCAAATTTTATATAGCGCAGTGATTTTGCGTACGCGTATAAGTGAAAAACCATCGATCTTGTAACTGAAGAAAACTTATGAGCATGAATGAGATGACTAAAAAGTTCTTTTGAAGCTATAAGAAAGAACAACAATAAATTTAGTATTAAATCATCTTTTCGCAAACAAAGGAGAATAAGAAGAAACTCAGTGAAAATACTGAAAAGAGGAAAAATGATAATGGAAATTATTATGGACCTAAATATAGTGATTTAGCCACAGCAGTTTTGATGAGGTTGAAGTAAACTGATAGATATAAATGCTCACGATAAAAGCAGGGCATACCTCTATACAGTAGCTATTGAATCCGGAAATAATGAAATTTCGAAAGTATTAGTGGAAAATGGAGCAAATTTATATAGGAAAAACACCAGTTTTTGGGTAAGTTGACATTACATACAGCCTGTTACCAGAAAAATGAAGAAGCTGTAGAAATACTCTTGAAGGCAGATAGAAGCTAAATGTTCATAGTGGAACAGATGGATGGTTACCTTTTACAGGATACGCACTGAAATCAAAACGGGCAGAATAGTGGAGATTTTGATTAAGACATGGAGCAAATCAACCGACAGATGCTCATGGTGGCACTCAATGGATATGGCAACTGAGTTTTGGCAAAGGTGTAAAGTAAAGCTGTTACGTGACAAGCAAAGAAAATAAAAATAATCATAATAAAATAAAGAATATAAATAATTAATTGTAGAAAACAGAGGTAGGAAAATGCATTGCGTTCAGCAAATAACTGATAAAAATTTATTGATTGGGGGAAATGACAGAAGACTGAAAGATTATATGTTTCCTATACCAAAAGCGAGTTTGCATCAAGCCCTTATACCAGATGAAAAACAGCAAATGCTGATACAGTGATGCATCAAGAGCAGCATCTGGAAAATATAAAATATCTTTACAGGAAGAGAACTTGATTACCTGATACGTTAACCTATGGAACCTGACCACATCGAAATATAGACAGATTACTGATGTTATATCCAAATCTGAAAATAGTTGGAAATAAAAAGACATTTGCTCTTGAACAGTTTTATAATACTTCTGCAGGAAAACTATTGGTGAACTAAAAAGAAGGAGATGTACTGATTTAGAGAAAATAAGCTAAGATTCATTGGAAGACCCATGGTTCACTGGCCGGAGGCAACAATGACATATGAAGAAACAAAAGGGATATTATCAGCTGATGCTCTTTGGAACATTTGGAACACTAAATGGAAAATATATTTAAGGATGAAGTGGATTTGAAGGATAATATCTTTTCTGAAAGGAGAAGATACTATACAAAATATAGTTGGTAAATATGGAATGCAAGTACTAGAATGTATTTAAAAATTGAAAGATACTCAAGTATCAAATCATGATAGTACCTTTACATGGGCCAATCTGGAGAACACCTAAGATATAAACTATTTACTTGATTTATATAATAAATGGAGCAAGGCACCAGTGAAAAGACGGAGTTGTTCTGATATTGTTCAATGTATGGAAATACTGAAAATACTAGTTAACTGCATTGCAAATAAACTAGCACAGAAGGGAGTAAAGATATAAAAGCTTTTTGATGTTCAAAAACACATCCTTCATACATACTTTGAAGCATGGAAATACAGCAACCTTTGTATTGGCAGCACCTACTTCTAGCAATACTGGATTGTATCTTGTTATGGATTCATGCTACTTTACATGAGCTTTCGTATCATAGGGATATCAGAACAGAAAGGTTTCTTTTAATTGGAACATCATAGCATGGCAACAGGAGCTTTTAGGAGCAATGAAAAAGAAATTTGAAACTGAGTTCATTAAAGTAGTTGGAGAACCTTTAGATGTAAAATCAGCATTAAGCACCTGAGCAGGAAGAAGTTCTTTAGATAATTTAACAGAAGCAATTGTTGAAAAGCATGAATTAATTTATAAAAACAGAGTTAGTATTCATAGGTAAAGTATATAGAATTGTTAGTAATAAAAATTTATATATAGAGGAGAAATGAAATGAGAAGATTGACAGGAATTGGAGCTCGGAAGGAGTGTCTATAGGTAAAGCATTACTTTTCAGAGAAGAAGAAATGGTAATTACGCTGAAGAGTTTTCAGATTCTACAACAGAATCTGAATTGACAAAATTGGAAGAAGGATTGAAAATCTAAAACCCAATTAATCTCCATTAGAGAAAAAGTAAAGAAAAATGGAGAAGACAAGGCTGCAATTTTTGATCGCACATAATGCTTTTGAAGATGAAGACTTGCTTTATGGAAGTTCAGGATAAGATTAGGGTAATGCCTGCGGCAAGAGCATTGAAAGAAGGTATAGATGAGTACTGTGGGAAATGATTTCAGTTGATGATGTTTTATTTAAGAGAAAGAGCTGCTGACCTTCAGGATATAGAAAAAGATGGCTGAAAAACTTATTAGGGTATACATATGATTTAAGTAATCCTGAGCCTGATACAGTAGTAGTAACTTATGACTTGACACCTTCAGATACAGCACAGCTTTGATTTAAAAACTGTGTAGGATTTATAACAGAAGTTGAGTGGAAAGACCGCCCATTCAGCAATCATGGCAAGATCTCTTGAATTACCGGCAGTAGTTGGGTAAAAGGTATTCTTAGCGAAGTATGAAGGTGAAACAGTTATAATGGATGAAGCAGGAGAACTGTTCCTCAACCCTGGCAGAAGAATTACTGGCTCAATATGAAGTTAAAAGAGAAGAATTGAGAAAAGAAAAGAAGAATTGAAAAATTAATCGGGGGAAGAAGCACAACTATTGATGGAAGAAAAGTAGATATTTGGGGAAATATAGGAAGTCCTAATGATGTAGATGCTGTTATAGAATCTGGTGCTACAGGAATTGGATTATACAGAACTGAATTTCTATTCATGGGCGAATTTGACCATTTTCCTCGACAGAAGAAGAACAATATCAGGCATATAGAATAGTTGCTGGAAAAATGAAAGGAAAAACCTGTAACTATAAGAACAATGGATATAGGTGAGATAAAGAACTTCTTATCTTGATTTACCAAAAGAATTAAATCCGTTCCTTTGATACAGGGCAATAAGAATTTCATTGGAAAACAAGGATATGTTAAAACACAGTTGAGAGTCATTTTAAGAGCTCCAGATATGGTCAACAAAAATAATGTATCCAATGATAAGTTCTATTAATGAAATTAGAAAAGCAACATACTATTCTTGAAGAAATGTAAAAGAGAATTGGATGAAATAGGAAAAGTTTATGACAGAAACATAAAAGTTGGAATAATGGTTGAAACTCCTTCAACAGCAATTATTGCATATAAATTTGCTAAAGAAGTTGATTTCTTCAATTGGTACAAAATGACTTAACACAACACTTCCTTGCAGTAGACGAGAGGAAATGAAATGGTTTCAACACTATACAATCTCATTCAACCCTGCAGTATTGGAAGCAATACAGAAGGTAATTGATGCTGCACATGATGCAAAATATAAGTGGGCATGTGTGGAGAATTTGCCGGAGATAGGACAAAATTATTATTAGGTATGGGTCTTGACTCATTCAGTATGAGTGCTTCATCAGGACTCGTTAAAAGACACAAGAAACAGCAGCTAGTGAAGAAGCTCAAAACATAGAGATTTAATATTGACAGCAAAAATACACGGGAAGTTTCTGAACATTTATTACCATAGTAGAAACCGCCTCAAAAAGGAAAAATCATATAAGATGATATGAAAAATTCTATTTATTCGATTTTATTAGACTTTTTCACTCACACAAAACATTTATTCATTAAGAAAAGTCAAAACTCGCCTTATGGCTCGAACAGTTGACTTTTTCTAAATTTACTTTATGTTTTGTAATGTGAAATTCCAAAATAACTCATAAATATAATTTTTCATATTAAATTCTGTATTTTTCTTGAGGCAGTTTCGTTAATATAAGGAGGCGATGAAATGACTCGATAAGAAAGTATTATATTTTTAGTAGATGGGTTTGAAGAAACAGAAGCAATGGTCCAATTGATTTTATTAAGAAGAGCAGGAATCGTTGCAGATACTGTTTCAATTAATGAGGATAAGAAGGTTGTAAGCTCAAGGAAAATCAACAGTTCTGACAGATAAAACGATAAACGAAAATAAAATTTGAAAGTTATGAGATGATAGTTTTACCTGAGGACCTGGAAACAGGAAATTATATGAAATCAGAAAAACTCAGGAAAAATTGAAGGAATTTTCAATAAATCGTAAATTGGGAGCTATATGTGCAGCTCCGACAATATTGTCAGCATTGGAATACAGGAACAGGCATATGCTTTTCCGGAACGCGAGCTGATATAGAAAAAGATGGAGCAATCACTGTAAATCAGGATGTTGTATAGGAGACGATAATATAATAACAAGCAGAGGAGCAGGGACAAGAATTGACTTTTTCATTGTACTTATTGGAAGAATTACTGGGAAAAATAAATCAGAAGAAATTAGAAAACAGATCTCATCAAGTAAAAATAATGCAAATGAATATAAAGTGCCATAAAATATACAATTATTCCCTTAAAAGAATAACGATTTATATATATATATAAAAACACAATATATGCTGTTTTTATTTTATATTGCTATATCATGTAAACAATTAAAAATATATAAAAAGATAACATTTACATAGTAGATGAAAAATTATAAATAAAGGTAAACTGAGTAGTAGTAAATTGTGGTAAAAGTGTAAAATATAAAATACAGCATAGAAACAAAAAGGAGAGAAAATAATAGAAAGAACTGATAATAAAAGCGATGGACGCATGTTTATAGGAGAATTTTTCCGTAGGCAGATAACAAAGGAAGAGTACTGATGCCCATAGGTTCAGGGAACAATTGGGAAGTGAGGAATTGTATATTACCAGGGACTAGACAACTGCATAAACCTTTTTCCAATTGAGAGATGGAGCGAAGTTGAAGCCAGACTTAGCAACTGAAGATGACCAACAGTAAACATAGGGCATATCAACGTTTTATGCTTATCAGCTGCCACAAAACTCTTCTGATAATCAAGGTAGACTAGTATACCTGCATTCTTAATGAAATATTCGGAAATAGAAAAATGCCATAATAACTGGAAGTGACGATCGTATTGAAATATGGTCTGAAGAAAAATGGAAACTGAGTAAGTGAATGAAAAATAGGAATAATTGAAGATATAGCGAGAAAGTAGATTTCAACAAAAACTAGTCAGTCAAATATAGCAAGTGCATGTCAGTCGGAAAGGAGCCTTGTTGGAATATCATAAACCCGTTTTTATTTGATGAAGTGATGGAAAATATATAAGTGAAGGAGATGTTGCTTATGTAGACTGTACTTTAGGTGGAGGTGGACATATGAGGGATGTTTGAAAGGTCTTCGACAGAATCCAAAGTCATAGGTATAGATCATGACAAGGAAGCAATAAATTTGTCTAAAGAAAGATTGGAAAAATATGGAAATAAAATTGAGATTTTTCAGGACACACTTTAGAAAATCTTGATACTGTAATCTCATCTGGCAGGACTATAACAGTAGACAGAATACTTATGGATATAGGAGTTTCTTCAAATCAGCTGGATAATCTTGAAAGAGTGTTTTTCATACAGATATGATGCAAAAGCTTGATATGAGAAATGGATAGAAACCTGAAAATAAGTGCATATGAGGTAGTCAATGATTTTTCTGAAAAGGAAATTGCTGATATCATCAAATATGGAGAAGAACTGCAGTCAAGAAAAATAGCAAAATATAGTTGAATATAGACAGAAAATAGAAACAACATTGAACCGTCTGAAATTATAATAAAACCATAGGAAAGTATGAAGAAAGCATCCGTCAAAAACGTACATCAGGCACAAGAATATTTGTAAATAAAGAACTCGAAGTGTTGGAAGAAGCATTGATAAAAGCTGCTAACCTGTTAAACAATAATGGAAAACTGCTTGTCATAACCTTCCATTCGCTTTGAAGACAGAATGGTAAAGGAAAAGTTCAGGGAATATGAAAACTCTTGCACATGTCCACCGGAAATACCAGTTTGTGTATGTAATAGTTTAGGAAAAAGTAATTACGAAAAACCAATAATTGCAGAAAGTGAACTGAATGAAAAATAACAGGGCACATTCAGCAAAAATTGAGAATATTTGAAAGGAAAGAGTATAGATAGTTAGGAAAGAAAAATAAATCAGAAAAATTAAAATAGTAGAATTTGAAAGTAATTATAGTCCCGAGCTCCTGAATATATATATTCTGGAAGAAATAGCAAGGAAAAAGAAAAGATATCAATTGCAAGTAGAAAAAGATATTTCTAGTTCTAATTTATAGCATTATTTTTATACTAGCAGCTATGGACAAAATGTATGTTACTTATGAAATAGGAAATCTAGGGGCAAGAAAAACTGTATTGGAAACTCAGCTAAGAGAAATTAAAACTGAAGTAGAGGCTGATTATAACCTTATAAAAATTATAATATGCAGAGGGTCTGAAGAAAAGCAAAAAGACTTAGGTTTTGAAACAATTGATAATATAAAAATATATCAATATAAAAATAAAGGGATTTTTAAATTTAATTTTTATACTATTATACTTCTGTTGAATCAATCTCAAATTATATATTTTATCTATTAGCAAAAGAAAAAGATATATAATTTTTAGGTTGATTTTTCATTTAAATAGCATTAAAATTATTGTCATAAGAAAAACTTTATATTATATTAGAATAGCTAATATTACTGTTGACAAAAAGCATATGGTAAGATTAAAAATGACTAATGAGTCAGAAAGAGCTACGAAACTATGGCAATTTGTAGAAAAATATGTTATAATTAGAGTAGAAAAATTTTTGAGTCAAAAGGAGGTATAGTCTTGGCAAATGAAGTTTTAAAGAAAAATACAGGAAGCTGAAAAAGAGTAGATGAAATATTTTCCAGTGCCCACGAGAGTGCTAAAAGGATACTCAAAGACATGGAACTGAAAATAAAAGCAACAATGAAAAGTAATTTCGATGTCAATCAGAATCGGAAAAAGCTGAAAAACGAAGTAGTCAAAGATGCCGACACGCTGTAAATATCCTTCTTAAAGAAGAGGAAGGCTATATTAACAACATACTGAATATTGATGAAGCTAAAATTGATGAAGTCGTGAAATTATTAACAGAGAGGATAGTGAGATAATGGCAATAGTTAAAATGAGCAAGTTTAATCTGATTGCTTGAATTCAAAAATCTAAACTTTAAAGAATCTTTCAAAAATTTAGGGAAAGTCAGCTTTATCGATATTGGACTTAGAAGAAAACATGAATACTGATGAAGAAAAATAGTAAAAAGTTGTAAATAATGAGGATTTGACACGAATTGACGAAAGACTCAATGGAGTGAAATGCAATATCCTTGTTAGAAATATCATGTGTCTAAAAAGGGGTTGAAGGCAATGATGGCAGGAAATGACAACTATACTTTTGAAGAATTGTCTGAAAAATTGAAACGTATGACTGGAAGAAAAACCTATCTTGATTTGAAAAACTGGGAGCAAAACTAAATCAGCTGAACAGTGAAATTTCAAAGAACATACTGAGATAGAGCATATTCCCTATGGAAAAGCTGGATATAAACTCGCAGATTTGAAAAGCTTAAAAGAGTTACGGATATCTTGGAACAGTTCCCTAGAAGATGAAAAGTACTATTCATAGACAGAATAAGTGAACTGGATAAGACGTATTATGAAGAGCTTAATGAAACAAAGGAAGACATAAAATTATCTTTGTTATATCTGATAACAGCAATGAGGAAAGCTAAGCTTAATGATGTATTCAGAGCAGGAAGCTTTTGTTACAGATTTGAATATAGATGGAATTCTTCTGACCATATGAGACAATCCTAGAAGAAATTGAGGAATTGAGAAAACGAAAAAGAAACAGAGATAAAAAGAGGAAAATTAAGGAAATATGATGGCGAATTAGGAGATTTGGAAGAAGTTTATGAATATTTGAAAATAAGAAACTGAGAATAACTGAATCTGAAAAAATTAGCTGAAACTAAAAATACTTGTATTATTAATGGATGGATTCTTCAGACAAAAGATGATTTGAAAAATGCAGTTATGGGAAGTAACAGGAGAAAACTATTATGTGACATTTGAGGAAGCGGAAAAAGATGATTCTGAAGTACCGATAAACCTATAACAAAATAGTTACTGCTTTTGGAAAAGTCTGACAGAAATGTATGCCTATCCAAGATACTAATGAATAGATCCCACACTCTGCTTACACCTTTTCACATAGTATTCTTTTGAATGATGGGAGCAGACGCAGGATATGGACTTACATTACTACTGAACTTTGTTTGTACTGAAATTTTTCAACTTGAATAAAAATCGAAACTTTTAGTGCAATTTTTCTTTTATTTAAGTTTTTCAGTAATTATCTGGGAGTTCTTTATGGTTCATACTTTGATATGAAATTCAGGATTATGAGACTGTTAACCCTGCAAATGAATTCCAGAAATTATTAATAGGTTCAATTGCATTTGATTGATACATTTATTCTTTGATCGTAATACAGCTTTATTTCTATTTAAGGAAGGAAAACCATTAGATGCATTGTATGATGCAGGTTTCTGCATATGGCACTTAGTGGAGGTATAGTTTATCTAACCTTCTTCTCAAGAATTTATCACCAGTTATTGCGGCGTATCCATGTGGATAATGATTGTAGGAATGGTAGGAATTGTTCTTACTGGAGGAAGAGAAGCTGATATACGGAGGAAAAATTGGAGGAGGACTTTATAGCCTTGTGGAATTTCCAAGTTATGTAGAGATTTGGCATCTATTCAAGACTTATGGCACTTGGACTATCAGGAGGATTTATTGCACAGGCAATGAACATGATAGCCGCAATGCTGGTGGAAGCTGGATAGATTCTTATTTATACCTATAATACTTGTTGGTGGGACATTTATTCAATCTTTTCCTCTTCATTCCTTGAGCTTATGTTCATACTCCAAGATTGATATATGTTGAGTTCTTTGGGAAAATTTTACGAAGGTGGAGGAAAACCTTTTAAAAGATTTTTAGAACTGAAAGCAATATATCAATTTAGATGATTAAGAAATTTAGGAAACTATTTATTGAAAATTAAATATATATAAAATTTAGGAGGAAAACATGAACTTATCAACATTATTTGGAGAACAAAGTGACTCTATTTTGCAGCTTTAGAGCAGCAGTGGCAGCATTTTTACTCAGGGCATAGGATCAGCAAAAAGGAGTTGAATGGTCGGAGAAGTTGCAGCAGGTCTTATGCGGTTGAAGAACCTCGAAAAATTTGGTAAATCATTAGTATTACAATTATTGCCAGGAACACAAGGTTATATGGATTCGTTATTGGACCCTATGGTAGTAGGTAGATTAAACCGACAAAATGAGCTATTGCAGAAGGAATTTACATATTTATAGCTTGTCTTCCCAATCAGCGATAGCAGGATATGGACTCAGCAATATTCCAAGGAAGAGTTGCAGTAGTCGGTATCAGCCATTGCTAAAAAATGAAGAACAGTTACAAAGGTATAGGTTTATGCTGGTAATGGTTGAAACTTACGCATTGTTAGCATTTGTTGTATCACTATGCTTTTTTATCAGGAGTATCTTTCAAATAGAAGATATTCATCAATCATTTGGATGATATAAACTGAAAACAATAAGACGTAAAGGATGTGAAATAATGTCTAGTTTGGATAACTTAACAGCAAAAATATTAAATGATGCTAAGGAAAAAGCTGCAGAGATTGTAAAATGCAGAAGCTCAGGCTGAAGAAAAATTTAATCTCAAGCCTGAAAAGATTGATTCCAGAAAGGAAGATATACTTGAAGCTGCAGCTGAAGGAAAGAGAATTAATATCAGAGAGAATAAAAGCAAGTGCCGGACTCTAAAGCAAGAAATGAAAAATTTGAAGCAAACAGACGGTAATTGAAAGAGTTATGGAAGATTAAAAGACAGGCTTGTTAATTTAAATGAAGAAGAATATATGAACTATTTGAGAAAAATATAGATACAGCTTCATTTAATGAAAACAAAAAGCTGCATTGTAAAAAGAATATATTGGTAGAGTCAAGAATGAATTTCCGAATACATGTAGCAGAAGATGAGTCTGTTTTTCTGTTTATTATTGAAGAAATGGAATACAGGAAAATTATACTTTTTGAAGTAAACTGACTTTATGAGAGTGAATTGAAGTTGAGATTTCAAAACTTCTTTTCATAATATCCATATAGTAAGGGGAGAAAGTACATGAACAGAATGGATTACGGACGAAGCGTGCCGTAACTGTCAGAGAGTGCTGGAAAAGAGACTTGACCAAAAACAGGCTTGAAAGAATGATTGAAGCTGGTCTCCTGATGATGTACTGAAACAGCTGGGAGAAACGGAACTACTCACAACATGGCTGGATATAAAAGATAGCAGAAGTTGTGAAAATATTGAGAAGAGAAACTGAAAGAGTGTTCTCCTTGTTAGGGAAATGAGCAACGACAGTGAAAATCGTAGATATTCTTTCAATTAAATATGATTATCATACTTAAAAGTATTATTGAAAAGTAAGCTTTCAGGAAAGGATTTTATGGATCTGCTAATGGATGCAGGCACCGTAAAGGCTTCCAGACCGAAACAGAAATTTGAAATACAGAATTATGAAGATCTGCTCTGAAGAATTTATTGAGGCAATTAATGAAGTGGAAAAGGATTTTGCTGAAAATAATGATCCTCAGAAAAATTGATCTGATAGTGGATAAACATTATTATAAACATCTATCAAAAATTGCATTCTAAAATAGATGGAAATAATGAGGATTATGCTTTCAGGACTTATTGATCTCTCAAAACATAATCACTTTATTAAGAGTTAAAAACAGAATAGGGATTTGAAATTCTTGAAGGTGTAATACATGAAGGAGGAAACATACCAAAGGATAAAATTAGTAGTTTCTTTGAATGATACTCTGAAATGATAGCCAATAAATTCAGAAAAGAAAAAGATAGGAACATATCTGACAGCAGGAATAGAAGATTTGAAAAATACAGGAAGACTGTCTGAACTTTTGAAAAGATTTTCATGATAACCACCTGACGCGCCAAACAGAAATCTAAATATGTTGTGTTTGGACCAGAACCTTTTATTTACTTATCTTGTGGCAAAAGAAAGAGAAATAAATGCCATAAGAATGATAATGGTAGGAAAAATCAACAGCTCAGACTCTGACAGAATTAAAGAAAGGTTGATGTGATACTTATGCATAAGATAGGAGTAGTCGGAGACAAGGATTCAATTTAGCTTTTAAGGGCATTGGGAGTGGATGTCTATCCTGTTGTGGCAAAGAAAGAAGCAAGAAAAACTATAGATATCTGGCAAATGAAAAACTATGGAACTATATTTGTAACTGAACAAGTTGCTGTCCTTGTGGAAGAAACAGGAAAGATACAACAGGAGTTTTACCTGCGATTATTCTAATACTGAATAACCAGGGAAGTTCAGGAATAGGAATTCAGAAAACAATGATTACGTAGAAAAGTCATATAGGTTCAAACATATTTTAAAGAAAAATAGCAAAATAATACTGAAAACTTTGAAGAAAGAAGGAGATGTTCATTGAAAGTAGGAAAATTATAGAGTATCGGGACTCCTTGTCGTGAAAGCAGAAGGAATGGATGAAGCAAACGTATATGATGTTGTGCAGGTTTCCGATAATAAATTAATAGGGGAAATAATAGAAATGAGAGGTACAGGGTTTATACAGGTTTATGAAGAAACAGTAGAATTGGGACTCAGGAGAGCTCGGTTTATTCTAGGTGAACCTCTAAGTGTTGAATTAGGACCGGACTTTGAAGCAATGTTTGATGGTATACAGAGACCGTTAAAGCGAATTTCAGGAAGTTGCAGGAGATTATTTGAATAAAGGGTAGCAGTACCTTCTTTAAATAGAGAAAGAAAATGGGAATTTGAACCTGTTGTAAGTGCAGGGGAAAAGGTTGAAGCTGGAGATATAATAGGAACAGTTCAGGAAACTGCAGTTATAAGCCATAAAATAATGATTCTTTAGAGTTGAAGGAACACTAAAATCAATAGAAAAAGGAAGTTTTACTGTTACAGATGATACAGTTGCTGCAGTTGAAACTGCAATGGTGATGTAACATACAACTTATGCAGAAATGGCCTGTATGTGCAGAGTGAAGACAGCATAAACAGAAATTGAACTCCAGAAGTCTGCTAGTAACAGGACAAAGAGTACTGATAGCATTCTTCCCTGTAACTAAAGGTGGAACTGCCTGTGTTCCAGGACCATTTGGATCTGGAAAAACTGTCGTTCAGCACCAATTGGCAAAATGGGCAGATGCACAGATAATAGTGCATATGTAGGTTGGGAGAACGTGGAAACGAAATGACAGACGTTCTTATGGAATTCCCGGAAATAATAGATCCAAATACAGGTCAATCTCTGATGAAAAGAACTGTACTTATAGCAAATACTTCAAATATGCCGGTTGCAGCGAGGGAAGCAAGTATATACAGGAATAACAATTGCAGAATACTTTAGAGATATGGGATATTCAGTGGCAATAATGGCAGATTCTACATCAAGATGGGCAGAAGCACTTCGTGAAATGTCAGGACGTCTGGAAGAAATGCCGGGGGATGAAGGATATCCGGCTTACCTTGGATCAAGAGCTGCTGACTTCTATGAAAGATCAGGAAAGGTAATCTGTCTTGGAAAAGATGGAAGAGAAGGAGCATTGACAGTAATCGGAGCAGTATCACCTCCAGGAGGGGATATTTCTGAACCGGTATCACAGGCTACTCTTAGAATAGTTAAAGTATTCTGGGGACTTGATGCAAACCTTGCATACAGAAGACACTTCCCGGCTATTAACTGGCTGAATTCATATTCATTGTATCAGACAAAGGTAGACAGCTGGATGGATGTAAAATGTAGGACCCACCTCTCAAAATAGAAAAAGAGCAATGGTCTGCTACAGGAAGAATCAAGTCTACAGGAAATCGTAAGACTGGTAGGAAGAGATACACTTTCAGAAAAAGATCAGCTTAAACTGGAAGTTGCAAAGTCAATAAGGGAAGATTATCTGCAACAGAACGCCTTCATGGAATCAGATACATATACTTCACTTATCAAAAGCAGGATAAAAATGCTTCAGCTGAGTCCTTAAAATTCTATGATGAAGCAATAGAGGACTTGAGCTCAGGGTGCATATTTTGAAAGAAATTTCTGAAATGCGTGTAAGGGAAAAATTGCATAGGGCAAAAATATATGCCTGAAAGTGATTTAGATAAAATGAATGATATTTTTAAATGAAATCGAAAATGAAGTAGATAACCTTATAAAACAAAGGAGGTTCATTAGATGCTTAAGGAATACAGAACAGTCAGTGAAATAGTAGGTCCTTTTGATGGTTGTTGAAGGTGTTGAAGGTGTAAAATACGAAGAACTTGTAGAAATAGAAATTCTGGGACAGGAGAACTGTAGACGGGAAGGGTTCTGGAAGTTAACGGAGACGAAAGCGATGGTCTCAGCTGTTTGAAAGTTCTTGTAGAATAAACTTGAAAAATTCAAAAGTAAGATTTTTAGGAAAACCTTTTATCATTAGGGTGTTTTGAAGATATGATAGGAAGAATATTTGATGGATTAGGAAGACCAAAAGATAACGGTCCAAAATAATACCTGAACAAAGTTTGGATATAAACGGAGTGGCATAAACCCAGTTGCAGGGATTACCCTCAGAATTTATTCAAACTGAGTATCAGCAATTGATGGACTTAATACACTGTAAGAGGACAAAAACCGCCTCATATTCTCAGGATCAGGACTCCTCACGCTGAACTTGCGGCTCAGATAGCAAGACAGGCAAGAGTATTAAACTCAGAATCAAAATTTGCGGTTGTATTTGGAGCGATAGGGATAACATTTGAGGAAGCTCAATTCTTTATTGATGACTTTACAAAAACAGGTGCGATTGACAGGGCAGTATTATTTATGAACCTCTGCTAATGACCCTGCTATAGAAAGAATAGCTCACTACCGAGAATGGCTTTCTACATGTGCTGGAATACTTGGCATTTGAAAAGGGAATGCACGTACTTGTTATACTGACAGACTTAACTAACTACTGTGAGGCTCTTCGTGAAGTATCAGCAGTGAGAAAAGAAGTTCCTGGAAGACGTGGATATCCAGGATATCTCAGTTACCGGACTTATCTACAATTTATGAAAGAGCAGGAAAACAAAAGGTAGAGAAGGATCTATAACTCAGATTCCTATACTTACAATGCCTGAAGATGACAAGACACACCCAATTCCTGACTGACAGGATGATAACTGAAGGACAGATTATACTTTCAGGGGATTTATATAAACAGAACTTGATGCCTCCTATAGATGTGGCTGCGTTTCACTTTCGAGATTGAAGGATAAAGGGATAGGAAAAAAGGTAAAAACAAGGGAAGACCATGCGGATACAATGAACCAGCTGTTTGCGGCCTACGCTAGCAGGAAAAAGAAGCAAAAAGAACTTGCAGTAATATTGGGAGAATCTGCTTTATCTGATACAGACAAGGCTTTCGTTAAATTTCTACTACAGCTTTTGAAGACTGGGGCATGTGTACAAGGATTTGAAAAGAAATAAGTATTGAGGAAACACTGAAATTAGGATGGGAATTATTAAAAATATTGCTAAGAACAGAGTTGAAGAGAATTAGGGATGAATATTTGGAAAAATATGACCTGCAGGAGATGAATAGTTATGGCAAAGTTGAATGTAAATCCCACCCGTATGGAGCTTTCAAGGCTTTAAAAATAAGACTTAAGACAGCGGTAAGAGGACATAAAATTACTGAAGGATAAACAGGACTGAATTAATGCGTCAGTTTATTGATATGATAAAGAAAAATAAAAATTACGTGAAAGAGTTGAAGGAATGTTACAAAAATTCTTCATGATTTCCTTTTGTCAAGAGGGAGTAATGTCTGATGAAATGCTTGAAAAACGCCATTGCCCATCCTAAAGAAAGTAGGAGGGAAGTTAAAAAGAAAGAATATAATGAGCGTCACGTACCTCACAATGACTTTTGTCAAGGAAAATGAGGAAATCAGGGAATGATATATCCTCATGGGTATGCACAGACATCTGCGGATTTGGATGATGCAATTGATGGACTGAGCAGCGTTATGGATAATTTGCTGAACTGGCTGAAGTGGAAAAAGCTTGTCAGCGCATGGCAGATGAAGTTGAGAAAACTAGACGTCGTGTAAAATGCATTAGAATACATGATACCACAGCTAAGGAAACAATTAGATTTTATTCAGATGAAACTTGATGAAAAATGAACGTGGAAGCATAACAAGACTTATGAAGGTTAAGGATATGATGTCCAAAAAGGAAGCATAAAATATATGAAAAGTCATGGAACTTTTCTTTTAAAAATATTAGTTTGTAATATATTGATAAAAGTGAATTTTCCAATATATTATAGGACATTATTTTTGAGAAGTTTCATGATTTTTATTTTAATATATATTAATAAAAATATATTTGAAAAAATTTAAAAATAAAAATAAGTTATAATGAAAGGGAGTATTTATTATGTTTTTATAAAATAAAAATGTTAATCTTTTTATCTGAATACAATTTACTTATAGAATTTCAAAACAATGTAAAAATATATGATGTAAAACCATTGATTGAGAAATATTCTTCTTTTTAAGGATTTAATAAATATAAAGGGACTATTCAAGCAGGTTAAAAATAGATAAAGGTGGGTATGGTATAAGTTGGAATGATAATATAGATTTATCATGGGTAACACCCTCTGGAATGAAGGAAGATAATTTAAAAATATTGAGATTTTGATATAAAAGGGCATGCTTTAACACAAGGCATACTTTTATTATAGAGTCTTTTATCTAAAATTATGTCTTATAAACTTATTCTTCATTAAAAATTTAATGGCTTCCATTACTGCTTTTATTTCTTTTCACTTTCTTCTGAAGAAAGATTTTCCAAAAATACAATATTCATTTGGATATCCACCAACAAACTCCATTTTGGGCATTTTAATTTGATTTGAATTTTTAATCCATAAAACATAATTTGTTATTGCCCCAAAATCTTGTTAATGTTAAAATTTGACCTTTATATATAACATCTATATTTTCAATATAATCACCTATAAATTTAAAGTTTAATGATTTATATTATATCACAAAAATCTTTTATCAAAAAGATGGAGTTGAAATTAAAAAGTATAAAATTTGAGCTTTTTAACTCAAAAATATTGCTATAAAAAGATGTATAATTTAATAGATCAATTTTAGAAAGGAGAAAGAAGAATGTTATTATCAATTTTATTTCTCAAATTACAGGTCATTTGAAGGTGAAGGAATTTTAGATATGAGAGCAAAGTGGAAGCAATGAGTTATCTTCACATATACAAATAACTTAATGAAAAAGTTTACCTATTACAGCTATTTATGGTGCAAATGCAAGTGGAAAATCTGTCTGTATTTAGCTTTTCAATTTATGGCATTGTGTGTCTTAGAATCTTTATCTTTTTCAGATGATAATAAAAATCCATATAAATTAAAGGTAGATTCTTTTTAAATTTAGTGACAGTAGAGATAAAACCAAGTGAATTTGAAATTAATTATATAGATAAAAAGGTAAAAAAGAATTGTATTATAACTATGGATTTAAAATTGATAATTCAGGTATTCTAGAAGAAGTATTTAGCTTCAAATACAAAAACAGGAGTAAAAAGAAATGAGGAATATACTTATATTTTTAAAAGAGAAAAAAAGTCAGAAACTTTATTTAGATTCTTCAATAGAAAAGTTCAGAGAGAATTTAGAAATTTCTTTAAAAAGATAAAACACTCTGGTTTCATTAGGCAAAATTGAATATCAATGAATTTATTAGAGTAAGAACATGGTTTATTAATGCAGAAGTAATCAATTTTCAGCATTCATTATATGGCGTATTTTTAGAAAATACATTACCCTGATAATATAATTGAGAGTGAAGAAGTTAGAAAAATTTAGTTAGTTTTATAAATTCATTTGATGATTCTATTATTGATATAGAGGTAGAAAAATTTCTGCTATTGATGAAAGTGACAGTGACAACTACAGAGTGTTTACTGTACATAAATCTGATAAAGAAACTCTGTTGCAAGAATATCAATGAATGAAGAATCATCAGGAACTAAAAAATGTTTTTCTATCAAACCTTACTAGATGTTTTGAAAAAAGGAACAGTGTTTTTGCTGATGAGTTGGATATTAAATTACATCCTTTACTTATGAGAAATATACTGTTGACATTTACAGATAAAGAAAAAATTCTAACAATGCTCAGTTAATATTTACAACACATAATACAATCTATATGGATATGAATTTATTGTGTAGAGATGAAATATGGTTTGTTGAAAAAGATAATGAGTATCAAATTTATATTCTTTAGATGATATTAGAAATGAAAAAGGTGAAAAAGTAAGAAAAGATTCTAATTATGAAAAAACATTATTTATTAGAAACTATGGAGCTATTCCTAACTTAAAGAACTTATTAGGGAGGGAATAATATTGAAAAATTAATAAATTAACTCAAAAACGTAGTGAAAGAAAAAGTACTTTTAAAATCAGGTGCATATTTAATTGTTACTGATGCAGAGAAAAACTGAAAATATTACTTTGAAGGAATAAAAATCACATTCCAGACAGTTTAAAAATGATTTACAAATAAAAATATACTCTAATAAAAGCTTTGTCAAAAATTATTGATTTTGCTGCTGAACAAAGAAACAAAAGATGAAAGATTTAGAGATATGGTTTGTATTTGATAGAGATGAAGTTAAAAATTTTGATAAGCTGATAGAAGAGGCAAAAGAAAAGTAATAGATAAAAATCAAAATAATGTAAAATTGAAAGTGTTAAATAAAAAGTGACATTAGATAACTGCATGAGGAGGAAAAATATGAAAAGAAAAATTGATGTACTGGAAAATTCAGGTAAAATTATGAAGGCATTATCAAAGGGATACTTCTACAGTAAAGGGAGATGAAAAGGTAAATAGCATGGTTATAAGCTGGGGAGCTTTTGGCACAGAATGAATAAGCCAATGTGTAACTTATGGGCAGAAAGGCTAGATACACAAAACCAATTTTAGATAAAACAATGAATTTACGGTAAATATTCCTTTAGAAAAAAATGGATCCTAAAATATTTTCAGTGTGTGGAATGCAAAGTGGAAGAAATATTGATAAAGTAAAGGAAGCAGGAATGACATAGTGGAGCCTGAAGCTGTTTCTGCACCGGCTATAAAGGAACTGCCAATTACATTTGGAAATGTAAGGTTCTGTATAAGAAAACGCAGGAACCGAAGGATTTACCTGAAGAAATAGTGAATAGAAACTATCCTCAGGATATAGACGGATCTGCAGTTGGCAAATAGGGATCCGCATACTGCATATTATGGGAAATAGTGGCAGCTTATATAATTGAAGAGTAAAATGATATAATAAAAGAACTGGAAAATAATTATAAATATTCATATGATAAATTTGAATCTGAAAATAGTACAATAGAAAAAGAATATGAATTTATAGTATAAATAAAAATTATGGAGGACAATAAATGGTAAAATTACTTGCAATTGATATGGATGGAACACTTTTAAGTGATAAAAACATATTGCAGAAGAACAGAAAGGGCAATTAAGGAAGCACAATGCTGGAGTTCATGTTGTTCTATGTACAGGGAGACCTTCTGATAGGCGTTCTTCCTTTTATGAAGAACTGGCACTGGAAGATAGAAAAGGATATGCAATTGTAAATAATGGTTGTGCAATCCATACTGCCAGAAGATTGAGCATTGTAGATTGTGAAATGCTACCAAAGGAAGAACTCGAGTATCTGTACAGTTTCTCAGAGGAATTTGAAGAAGCAAAACTTTACGTTATTTGATGATGATAGCTATTTGTGTATAGGTAAAACCGAATAAAATACACAGAAAAAGGATGGGCATTTGTATTTTACTAAAGTAAAAGAAGTTTCAATGGAAAGAAATTTTAAAATGGAGAATACAAAAATTTATAAGACAATGTATGTGGGTGAACCTTCGAAAATAGATGAAATTGGAAAAATACGGAGAAAAGTTATGTGAGAAGTATAACGGAATAAGAAGTCAGGTTAGCTATATACGAAACAATGCCTACAATGCTGATAAAAGTTCGGCAGTAAAGAGACTGGCAGAAAGGCTGGGAATTGACAGGAAGAAGTAATGGCAATGGGTGATGGAAATAACGATGTGGAAATGCTCAAATATGCAGGAGCAAAGGTGGCTAGTGGGAAATTCCACTGAAGATGTACCAAAGGCTGCAAAAGTTTGTTACAGATACCAATGAAAAACGACGGAGTGGCTAAAAGCCATTGATAAATATATACTTGGAAAATAATTTATAAGTATTTTACATTTACTTAATAGAAATACTGAAAAATATTGAATATTGTTAAAAAATTGTCAGAAATGGCAATTTTTTGAAATATATTTGACAAAAATCGATTACTGTTGTAAACTATTTATATAAATTACAATTGTAAACGATTTATAGAAGAAAAGTTTTTAAATTTAATATTCTATAAGATAGAAAGGAGGAATATGGAGGAAAACAGTAACTGTCACATAACAGGGGCAGAAATGGGAAATAATGAGAGTTGTAAGGGCTAATGAGGAAGTCACGAGTAAATTTGTTTCTGAAGTTTTTGGGAGAAAAAGATGAACTGAAGCATGCAACTCAGTGAAAACATTGTTAAATAGGCTTTTAGAAAAAGAAGTTCTCAAAAAGGGAGAAAGGAAACAAATATATTTATTATACAGAGCAGAATGAGCAGGAAATTGCAAAACAGTATGTTATGGAAAACCTTTAACAGAATATGCAGGACAAAGGTTGGAAATATGATAACGGAACTTATAGAAAATAATGTACCTCAGTTTTAAGGATCTTGAAAACATAAGCAAGGCAGAAGAAAAAGAAAGACAGCTAGTGGAAAAATTCTATGTGACTGTCTGCCGGGACAACGCAACTGTCCGGAGCATCAGCATGAAAAGAAAATTGGAAAATGCTGTTCAGAATAATAAATATCATAAATTAAGAAGACAAATAATGGAGGCGGAAAAATGAAAAACAGTACTTTTAATGTAACAGGTATGAGCTAGTATCCTGTGCCAGAACAGTGGAAAATGCACTTAATAAGAATGAAGATATAAAAGGCAAGTGTAAATATTGCCACTGAAAAAGTTAATATTGAATATGATGAAAAATAAGTATAATTTTGAAAAATAAAGAAAAATAGTTGAAAAATTCTGGATATGGTTTAGTTAAAACATTAGTGAAGAACAAAAATGCAGATGTATGAAGATAAGATAAAAAGTCTTAAGAATAAACTTATTCTGGCTGCATGTATTTGCCATTCCGTTAATGTATATTTCAATGGGACATATGATGGAATACATCTGCCGGATATTGTAAATCCTAAGAAAAATGCAGCTATTTATTCAATAGTGCAGCTATTACTACAATACCTGTAGTTTATGCTGGAAAGGATTTTTATTCATGGATTTAAAAATCTTGTAAGAAAATCCTAACTATGGATTCACTGATTGCTATGGGGGCTTCAGCGGCAATTATTTACAGCTTATATGCCACATATATGACAATAACTGTAGATCCTGAATATCGTATGAATTTGTATTTTTGAGTCTGCAGGAACTATTATAACATTGATTTTGCTTGGAAAACTCTGGAAGCAAGAACAAAAGGTCAGACTTCCTCAGCAATATTGATAGGGTTACAGCCAAAAAGTACAAAATCATTGAAAATGGGCAGAAAAGGAAGTTCTGATAGAAAATATGTAGAGGGATATAATTGTAGTAAAACCGAGAAAAATAGCTGTGGACGGTAAAATTGTCAGTGGAAATACTTCAGTAGATGAATGATGATTACTGGAGAAAGTATTCCTGTAGTAAAAATCCCGTGACAAAAGTTATTGGTGGAAGTATAACAAAATGAAGTATACAGTTTGAAGTTACAGAAATAGGGAAGGATACTGTACTTTCACAAATAATAAAATTAGTGGAGGAAGCACATAGGGTCAAAAAGCTCCAATCTCAAGAATGGCAGATATTGTGGCGGGATATTTTGTACCAATTGTTATAGTAATTGCAACCGTTACTGGAATAATATGGTTTATAAGCGGTTCAGGACTGACAGCGGCACTTACTTTCTTCATATCTGTTCTTGTAATAGCGTGTCCATGTGCATTAGGCTTGCAACTCCTACCTCACTAATGGTAGGAACAGGAAAAGGTGCTGAAAACGGAATACTTATAAAAAGTGGGGAAGCCTTGAAACTGCCCATAAAATACAGCAGTTGATAAGACGGGACAATAACAAAAAGGAAAGCCTGTTCTTACAGATTTGAAGGTATAATCATCTTGACGAAAATGAAATTTTACAATTGCTGCAAGTGAGAAAATACTCGAACATCCTTTGGCTGAAGCAATTGTAAATGGTGCAAAAGAAAGAAAATGTTGAATTTAAGCAATATGATAAATTCAGGGCAATGCCTGGATATGGAATAAGAGCAACGATTGATGATAAGGAAACGGATAGAAACCGTAAACTGATGGCTTCAAGAAAAATCAGTACAGAAGCTGCTGAAAAAGATTATGAAATATTGTCAAATGAGGAAAAACTCCGTGTTCATATCTGTGAATAATGAACTTGCAGGATTGATAGCTGTGGCAGATGTAGTAAAGGAAACAAGTAAGGAGCAATTGAAAGAATGGCACAAGCTGGCCTGAAGGTAATAATGCTGACAGGAGATAATGAAAAGACTGCAAAAATATATAGCAAAAGGAAGTAGGAATAGACAGTGTAATAGCTGAAATACTTCCATTCCAGAAATCTGAAGAAGTGAAAAACCTTCAGGAAGCAGGAGAATTTGTAGCCATGGTAGGTGACGGAATAAATGATTCGCCGGCACTGGCACAGGCAAATGTGGGAATTGCAATAGAAGTGGAACAGATGGCAAATCAGAATCTGCAGATATAGTACTTATAAGAAATGATTTAAACGATGTGGTAGGGGCACAGCATTAAGTAAAAGCAACAATTACCAACATTAAGGAAAATCTTTTCTGGGCATTTTTCTATAATGTAATAGGAATACCTTTTGCAGCCGGAATCTTTTATGCATTTTTCAATGGACCTAAACTTGACCCTATGATTGCTGCATTTGCAATGTCATTGAGTTCAGTATCGGTGCTTATGAATGCGTTAAGATTGAAATTTTTAAAGTGAAGGATTAGGAAAGGGTACATAAAAGCTTTTATTTTTAAAAAAATTGTGGTAATTGAAAAATGAAAATTTATAAAAGAAAAATTTTCAAATTTATTATTATTTTTAGGAGGAAATTGATGATTATGAGAGGTGTACTGTTATTCGGTATGTTAGGAGGCATGCTACTGTCATGCGGAAGTAAGAAAGAAGAGAATAATTCTCAAAATCAGGCTCAGACAAAGAGCGAAGAAAAGGTTTTTAAAATTGGAATAGGGCAGATTGTGGACCATCCGGCTTTAAATGATGCAAGACAGGGATTCAAGGATGCTTTAAATAAAGCAGGAGTGAAGGCGTGAATTTGAAGAAACAGTGGCAATGGGGAAATGGCAACGCAGACATTGCAAATGCAGCAATTTTTTGAAAAGTAAGAAAGATTTAGTTTACGCTATTACAACACCCCAACATCACAGGCGGCAAAAAGTCAAATTACAGATATACCTGTAGTTATTGCTGCAGTTACTGATCCGCAAGGTGCAGGACTTGTAGGAGTTCCAAATATTACAGGAACAAGTGGAGCTGCTCCAACAAAAGAAAATCTTGAGATGATGAGAAAAGTATTTCCGGATGCAAAGAAAATTGGGATAATTTATAATTCATCTGAACAAAACTCGGTATCAGAAGTAAAAAACTTTAAATGAACTGGCTAAAAATTATGGTTTTGAAGTTGTGGAAAAGGCTGTAACTAATGGGACAGAACTGTATCAGCAGCAAATATTCTTGTGAAGGATATAGATTTGTATTATGCTATACAGGACAACACAGTGTCTTCATATTTCCCAACATTGCTTGGAAATAACTGATAAACATAAAATACCTGTATTCGCTACAAATAATGTTTTATACAAACCGTGGAGGACTTATTGTACAGGGGCAACTGATCTATGAAATAGGTTACAGGGCAGGTGAAATAGCTGCTGGGAGATTTTTAAAGAATGGTAAAAAGCCGAGTGAAATTCCTATAGAAACAATAAAAATTTGAAGATTGAAATAAATAGAAAAATATGGAAATGCTTGGGATAAAAATACCTGAGGATGTATTGAAGCAGGCAACCCATACAGAAGATAAAAATAGAAAAACTGTGAAAAAGGTAAAACTATATTTGTTCGGTTATTAAAATTTCACTGATATAGATAGCAATCTATAAAGAAATATTTTTGTTTTAAAAATAAAAATATAAAAATATAAATAATGAATAAAAACTATATTTACTGTTTATTGTATTTCACTGATATAAAACAGTTTATTCATTAAGAAAAAGTCAAAAAGTTGACTTTTTCTAAATTCATTTCTGCTTTTATATTGTGAAATTTCAAATAACCTCGAAAAATATAGTTTTTAGTTTTCTCAAATTTTTCTTTTGAAACAGGAAATTTCAAAATATATTTCAATCTTATATTGTGAAATTTCAACAACTCGGAGAAATAGTAGTTTGTACTGCACTCTAATCTTGTGTCCAAGATTTTGGGTGCAGTACACTGAGTGAGATTATTATATACGAAAAAGTTAAAAGAAAATGAGAAAATAAATGGGAAGTAGGATTTTTATTTTGAGAAAAACGTGATATAATAAGTAATAAAAATTGGAATTATGAGGAAGTATAGAAAAATAAAAAGAAATTGTTTCAAAGTGAATTTTTCAGATAAAAGTAATTTTAAATTAGGTGATATTTAGAAATATGAAATTTAAGCAGTTTCAAAATATTTTTATATAGGCAAGAAAAATGAGTAATAAAGACAAAAATATAGTAATTATAGCCCATGTCGATCATGGGGGAAAAACAACTCTCGGTGGATGCCCTGCTGAAACAGTCGGGAACATTTGCCGCACATGAAAAAGTGGAAGAAAGAATTATGGATAGTGATGATCTGGAAAGGGGAAAGAGGAATAACTATCTTTTTCAAAAATGCATCCCCGCATTATGAAGGTTACAAAATAAATGTAGTTGATACTCCGGGTCACGCGGATTTTTGGTGGGAAGTACAGAGAATACTGAAAATGGTGGATTCTATTATTGTTGTAGATGCGTTTGAAGCTGAGTAATGCCTCAGACTAAATATGTACTGAAACAGGCATTGGAACATGGATTGAAGCCAATTGTAGTAATAAAACAAGATAGATAGACCTAACTCTGATCCTGACGGTGTTGTCGATACTGTATTTGATTTGTTTGTAGACTTAGGGGCAAATGATATTCAGCTGGATTTCCTGGTATATGCTTCAGCTAAAAACGGTTTTGCTAAAATCATATTGAAGATGAAGACAAGGACATGAAACCTCTGTTTGATATGATTTTAAACATGTGGAAGATCCTGAAGCGATATAAAATGAAACATGCATAGCATGTGTAACTAATACTGAATATGATGAATATGTTGGAAAATTAGGGACAGGAAGAATCTATAATGGAAAACTTGCTAGAAACCAGGAAATCACCCTTATAAAAAGAAATGGAGACCTTGTAAATGGGAAAGTTTCCAGAATATATCGGTTATGAAGGGCTGAAAAAGGTTGAAATGGAAGAAGCTTTTTGCTGAGATATTGCTATTATTGCCGGAATAGATAAAATCGATATAGGGAAACAGTAACAGATAAGGAAAAATCCAAAGTGTTACCATTGATTGATATTGATGAACCTACTTTGCAATGACATTTATGGTAAATGATCACCATTTGCAGGAAAGGATGGAAAATACGTTACTGGAGAAATCTTTCTTGAAAGACTTACAAAGGAAGTAAATCATAACGTAAGTATGAGACTGGAAATGACTGATTCTCCGGATGCGTTTATTGTAAAAGGAAGAGGAGAACTGAGTTATCAATATTACTTGAAAAATATGAGAAGGGAAGGATATGAAGTAGCAGTATCTAAGCCTGAAGTTATTTACAAGGAAGAAAATGGAATGAAAATGGAGCCGGTGGAACTTGCCATAATTGATGTTGCCGATGAGTTTGTAGGAGTTGTTATAGAAAAACTTGGACTAGAAAAAGGTGAAATGGTAAACTATGGTTCAGGGAAGTGACGGACATACAAGACTTGAATTTAAAGTACCTTCAAGAGGTCTGATTGATTCAGCAATGAATTCTACAGAAACTAGAGGTACAGGAATATTAAACCACTCATTCTTTGAGTATGAGCCATACAAGGGAGATGTTACAGGAAGAAGAAGAGGAGTACTTATTGCAATGGAGGCAGGTACAAGTATCGGATATTCATTGAATAACCTTCAGCCGAGAGGAATCCTGTTTATCGAGCCTGGAGTGAAGATATGAAGGAATGATAGTTGGGGAAACATTCAAGGAAAAATGATCTGTGGTAAAATGTATGTAAAGGTAAAAACTTACAAATATGCGTGTCGCAGGAAGTGACGATGTACTCTAAACCTGCACCGCCGAAGGTATTTACGCTGGAACTTGCACTGGAACATATAGAAGATGACGAACTTGTGGAAATAACGCCTAATAATATAAGATTAAGAAAAGAAATATCTGAATGCTAATGAAAGAAAGAAATTTTGAAAATTCAAAAACTAACATGAATTATTTCTGGATTCATTGTTTCACATTATAAATAGTTCATGTTAAATAAAATGAATGAGTGAAATCTATGGAAGGTGAAAATTAGAAGAGCTGAAAGAGCATTGAGAAGTCAACTGTCTGAGGAGAAGCTGAAGTTTATTGATAAATATAGGCTACAGCTTAACTCCAGAAGACGTTGGTATGTAAAAAGAACCAGACTCCCGAACGTGTATATTTTTCCCATAAGTTTGCTGCGGATAATGGCATACTGGAATTTCTGTTCAGGAAGTATCAGTTCTGTTTTGCTAAAATTGAAGTATTTCAGAAAGAATCTGGATAAGTTTTTCTGCAAATATCATCCTCAGAAGGGACGTATGACACTGAATTATGGGATGCAGAGTTTTTTTCTGTCATAAAACAGTCAGGAACAATGATTGATTTCAGGTATCTGCAGCAGATAAGACAGGTTGAAGTTTTTCAGGGATTTATAAAATGGCTGGAAGAACTTCCTGAAGTTGGAGAGAAGTGAGGGAAACAGTTTAGTTGATAGGTTATCACTGGGACTGAAAAGAGCATTTCAAAGATACAAAAATCATATTCACTGCTGTAGTCTTACTTTATTTAAAATATTCATTCATTACAGAGAAAAATCATAAAACTCGCCTAAAGGCTCAGACAATGATTTTTCTATAATTCATTTTTATTTTAAATTGTAAAAATTTCTTTGAATAAATTTGTTAATCATCATTTTTATTTTGAAATGTTTTTTTGTTGTGAAAAAGTTGAAAAGGACATATGGTGTCCCTATCTGATATGTATAATATTAATATAAAAATAATTTTTAAAAATATAAAAAGACACAGATAAATAGGATATAAAAAGAGTTTTAAATAATTTAAAAATATTTGAGAAAAATCTTTAAAACATTGATTTTTGAAAATATCGTGTTATAAATTAGAGTATACTAAGAATTCTATTTGTCACATATAAGAAAAAGCAAAAAGTCAAATTACTATTATTATGAAAAAGTTAGAAAAGAGAAAAATATCATAGAAAAGGATATATTTTTAGAATAAAATTTTAAGGATACTAGAAAATTTAGATATTTTATATTTTAGAAATCTTGAAAATAGAGAATCAAGGAAAATGTCTAAAAGACTACTAAACTGACAACAATAACATATCTAATATAACATTTGAAAATTCTACATATTAAGAATTTAAAATTTTAATGAGAGGTGATTATATGAAAATTACTAAGATTGATGGTATTTCATAAAAATATAAGGAAAAAGGAAAGCTGATAAAAAGTAATGAGATAGAAAAGATGTTACCGAGGAAAGATTTAATGATATAGAAGTAAAAACTACGAATTATTTCAAAAAACATTAGATTTTTATGTGAAAAATTATGAGAAGTGTGAAGAGCAAAAATAAAGAGAGAAGAGAAAAGCTAAAAATTATTTTTCCAAGGTAAAACTAATAGTCGACAATAAGAAAATAACAATATTTAATGAAAATACTGAAAAATAGAAATTGAAGGGTTTAATGAATATGATGTTAGAGATGAAAAATATTTTAATGTTTTGAATAAAATATTGAAGGAAGAAAAAATTGTACTGAAGAAGATTTAGAAGTTTTTGAAAATGATCTTGCACTAAATCAAATACAATCAATAAAAATTCATTGAAGAAAACAAGGCATATTTTAAAAAGAAAGCGTAAATAATACTGCTGATAGAGTTAAAGGAACAATAAAAAAGTTTATTTTATGAATATTATAGAAATTCTTCAAAAACATCAGGAGTATGTGAATAATATTTTTGAGGCATTTGACAAATTATATAGTAATAGTCATGAAGATATGAATAATCTATTTTTCGGCAATAACAAAAGATTCTAATGATAGAAATATATTAGAGAAGCATATCATGAAATATTGAATAAAATAAGATTGAGTTTGGAGAAGAATTATATATATACAAGACAATATAAATAATTTCGATAAATTATTAGAAATAGAACCTGAAATAAAAGAATTAACAAAATCTCAAATATTTTATAAAATACTATATAGATAAAGTAAGTTTAGATGGAACAAATATAAAGCATTGTTTTTCTCATTTGGTAGAGATTGAAGTAAACCAACTATTGAAAAATTATGTGTATTCTAAAAAGAAGTACTAATAAAAGAAAACTAGAAAAACATCTTTGAATATTGTAAATTATTTAGTAAAAATAAATTAGTAAACAAGTTGAATAGTTATATAAGAAATTGCGTGAAAAATATAATAGCTATATAAATAATAATGATGTAGTAAATAGTGAAAAATTTTGAAATAAGAACAAAAGAAGCATTTTAAGAAGTACTATAGGAGTGTCTTCTTCTGCATATTTTTCTTTAAGAAATATTTTTGAATACTGATAATACACAAGTATATAACGAATAAAGTAAAAGGAGAAGCAGAGAAATTATATCAAGAAAATAAAAAGTTAAGTTGGAAGAAAGATTGAAGTTATTTTTGGCACAATTTTGATATAAATAATCAACAAGAAATAGAAGATTTTCTAATGAATATTGATAAAATATTAGCAATATAAGACATGAAATTATTCATTTTAAAATCGAAGCAAATGCACATAGTATATTCGATTTTAATAATGTTACTTTAGGAAACAAAAGCAAAAATATTTTTAATAATGAAATTAATGAAGAAAGAATAAAGTTTAAAATTTTAAACAGTTAACTAGTGCAAATGTTTTTGACTATTTGAGTGATGAAAATATAACAGAATACATGGGAAAAGGTTATCTTTCATTTACTAATAGAAATATTCCTTTTGTACCTTCTTTTAGAAAGATATACAATAGAGTACAAGATTTAGCCAATAGTTTAAAAAATAAAAGAATGGAAAAATTTCAGATGAAAGTGAAGGAAAAGATGCTCAAACATATTTACTAAAAAATATTTATTATGGAGAATTTTTAGATGAATTTTTAAATGAAGAAAATGGAATATTTATTAGTATAAAAGATAAAATAATAGAATTAAATAGAAACCAAAATAAAAGAACAGGTTTTATAAATTAGAAAAATTTGAAAAATAGAAGATCCCTAAGAGTATATTTAGAGATTATTCAAAGTTTATACATGATAAATATAGAGGAAATAGATAATGAAGAAAAAATATATTTTTAGATTTTTATTCAAAAATATTTTTTTAAAAAGGATTTTTGAATTTATAAAAATAATTATAATTATTTATTGGAATTAAAGAAAAATACAAGATATATATTTGATAGTGAGATGTCAGAACATATAGCAGGAGAAAAACTTTAGAAGACATAGGAGAAATAAACGAGATTATACAGAAGATAGAAATAACGAAAATAGATAAAAATATTAAATCTAACAGATAAAATTAATTGTTTTTACTTACTTAAAAATTACTAAATTATAAAGAAATTATAGAATTAAAAGGGAATCTTGAAAAATATCAAATTTTAGTAAGACTGATATATATGAAAAAGAATTGATACTTTTAAACATAGTTAATCTTGATAATAATAAAGTAAAAATTGAGAAATTTAAAGATTTCAGCAGAAGAAATTGGAAAATTTATAGAAAAATAAGTAGAAATAAAAAATTAAAAACTTTTGAAGAACTAAGAAATTTTGAAAAGAGAAAATACTGGTGAATACTACAATGTTTATTCTGATGATAAGAATATAAAGAATATAAGAAATTTGTACAATATTATATGGTATGTTAGATTTGCTTTTGAAAGAATTTCAGAAAAATCAAATTATTGTATCAAGAAAGAAGACTTAGAAGAATATAGTGAGCTAAGAAAACAATTAGAAGATGAAAAACAAATTTCTATAAAATTCAGAAAGATTTACATTATGAATATCAAAAAATATAAAAATTTTTCGAAAAAGAATAATCCAGAAGATTATGAAAATATAAAAGAATCTATAAAAATATAGAAAATATGTACATTTAAAAATAAAATTGAGTTTAATGAGTTGAATTTACTTCAAAAGCCTGTTATTAAAAATACTTCATAGATTAGTAGGGATTTACTTCAATTTGGGAAAAGAGATTTAAGATTTAGATTAATAGGAGAATTTCCAGATGAATTAGATGTAGAGGATATATTTGATCACAGAGAAAGATACAGAGGAACTAGAGGTCAAATTTGTAAAAATATGACCAATTTATTAGTGTACATATTGAATATCAAAATAATAACAAAATGAAAAATATAAAATTTGATGATAATAATCCTATTCGAAATTATATCGCACACTTTTTAATTATTTACCAACTCCTAAATATTCGATATTGAAAATGTTAGGAAAATTAAGAGAATTGTTGGATTATGACAGAAAAATTAAAAATGCTGTGATGAAATCTATAAAAGATATTCTAGAGGAATATGGATTTAAAGCTGAACTTTGTTATAAATCCTGATAAAGAAATACTCTAAATTCAGTCAAATCTGTTGAAATTATACATCTAAAGAAAAATGACGTAAATTTCATAGAAATTCAGAAGATTTATGTAAATTGGTAAAAAGCAATGTTAGAATATTCAGAATAAGGAGTCTAAAGAAAATGCCCAATATAATTCACATAACAAGGGCTGATGATTTATCAATATCGAATAATCAGTTTGTAATGATTGATGAATATAATAATGATGAGAAAAATAAGATTTCTTTGAATGACATATCAGCAATAGTTATTGAAAAATTGCCATTGTAAGATTAGTGCCATTTTTGCAGTTGAGGCTGGTGGAAAATAATATTCCAATTATTATTTGCACGAGAAACATCAGCCTGAAATTCATTCACTGGGATTATTTAATCATTTTCAAGTGACTTTGAGAATAAATGAACAGATTGAGTGGGGAAAAAGAGAAAAAGGAAAAAGTTGTGGAGCAGGATAGTGGAGAATAAGATTGAAAATCAAAGAGCATTATTAGAGTATCTTGAAAAAGTGATGTTTCCATTGAAAGACTTAAACATATAAGGAAAACTTGAAAAAGATGATGCGAGTGCAGAACATCAGGAAGCAATAGCTTCAAGGATATATTTTCAGGAATTGTATAGCAATAGTTTTAAAAGATTTGATGAAGATGGTGTGAATTCAGCACTTAATTATGGATATATGATTTTAAGAGCTATAATATCATCAAAGATTGGTAGCAAAAGGATTTCATCCAAGTCTAGGATTACATCATAGAGTCGACAGTTTAATGCTTATAATTTTTCTGATGATATAATAGAAGCTCGTCCTATGGTGGATTATCTTGTTTTATATGTACAAGGATATTTTGAATGAAGTAAAATTGAGCAAGGAAATAAGACAGAAAATATTACTGGTAGCACAACAAAAGTATTTTTAAAGATATAATTTTTCAAGCAGTTGACTATTATCTAGATAATATAAGAAATTATTTTTAAAAGATGAAGAAACAATAATACCAAAATTAAGTGTGGAAGACTATGAGTATTGAGTATATAGGTATGATAATGTATGATTTACCAATGCATACAGATAATGAAAATATTGAGATATAAGAATTTTAGATTAATCGAAAAGGATATTACCAACTTCAAAAATCAGTATATATAATGAGGTCAAAAACAAAAGAAAAAGATTGAATTGGCTGAAAAACAGTTGGCTATACTAGCTCTAAAAATTCATCTATAAGATCTCATTATTTTACAGAAGAACAGTTTCAAAAATGAAGATACTTTCTGGAGAAGTAACTATAGGAGAAAGAATTTTGAATAGTAAACATTAGAATTTTAGTAAAAATATGGTATAATATTAACGAGGTGGTTCTATATCATTAATAAGGAGAGAGACTTGAAAATACTGGAAAATAAAAGATAAAAATAGAAAACTAAAATACATATCTCATCAATAAGAATTTAGGATGGGATATAGACCACCCCACATCAAAGGGACTAAAACAATACCTTCGGTACCGAATCTAATTTCTCAGTGATATAGACCACCCCAATATCAAAGGGACTAAAACCAGTTCAGAAAATGTGAAGGACTGGAAATATTGATATAGACCACCCCAATATCAAAGGGGACTAAAACTCCTGCAACTTCTTCATAGTCATATTAATATCGATATAGACCACCCCAATATCAAAAGGACCAAAAACAATACGTCTAGAAAATACATCTTACTCTGCTGATATAGACCACCCCAATATCAAAGGGGACCAAAACATCTTTCTTATCTGTAAAATCATATTTTTAGATATAGACCACCCAATATCAAAGGGGACTAAAACAATATAGAAAATATTGCGGACCGATAGGCGGATATAGACCACCCCAATATCAAGGGGACTAAAACTTGTCCACTTTGCTTATCATCATCTAACCATATCGATATAGACCACCCCCAATATCAAAGGGGACTAAAACTTTCAATTTCGTTCTTTTCTAAAAATACTTTAGATATAGACCACCCCAATATCAAAGGGGACTAAAACCAAATTTCCTTCTTTATTACTCATTCTAATGGATATAGACCACCCCAATATCAAAGGGGACTAAAACAGAAAAACTGCCCTGTAACCCATGATTTTTGATACAGACCACCCCAATATCGAAGGGACTAAAACTTAAATTGCAGCGGATACAAGTGCTTTTGTAAGATATAGACCACCCCAATATCAAAAGGACCAAAACTTCACTTGAAAGGAGTTGATTAGCACTCGATAATCGATAGAGCTGAAACAGGAGCATTGTGAAATTGATAAAGATAAAGTATGACGTATTTTCGATAAGCATTAGTGTCGACGAATACAGAAGTGACGATACTAATAATAAAATTATTGAAGAGTTGAGGAAAATTGGAGAGAGACTGGCTAAGCTGTATGACAACTATAAAGATTATAACGCCATGATGAAGGAAATCTAGGGTGGAAACAACAACAACATAATAAATTCAAGAGCGTTTTAACGACTGTTCTTTTTGATTAAAATAAATTTACTTTACTTTTATAACAAAAATGTAATCACAGTTACCAACCTCAACTGTGATTTTTAGCTCAAAAACAACAGTGTATCTGAAGGAATTTAAAATACACTGGACTTTCAAACACAAAATTAATATAATTAAAGAAAAAGACAGTATAAAATAAATTAGATTTATTGAAAAAAATATTATCAAAATTGAAGAAAGGACATTGAAAATATGAAAAATTTTCAATAGGAATAATGTTCTAGCATTCATAATATCCTGTTCAAAACGGAAATAAGGAAAGTGCCGAGTAACGTAGATAAAAACAGACAAGGAAAAACAGAGTATAGCATTGTGAAAACCTGAAAATCCGCAAGGCCTCACTGTTGCATTGAATCCAAAAGATTTTAATGTAAAAAGGAGAGGGAGAGCTCGTAAACGATTTAGGTGATATCTATAACGGAACTCTTTATTATAAAGGAATATTTTTACAGGAGAAGGTTACATTTGTACATTTTACAGTAGCGGATGCTTTCTTTTGTGAAAGACGGAAAGATTAGAAGGAGAATATGAAAAATTATAAAAGAGTGGAATAAAAAGAATAGATATTTATAAAAATAATAATATTTTAAGCCGTTCAGAAACACAAAGATGGAGTTACAGCTGAACTTATTTTTGATGCAAATAGTGAAAATTCCAGATAAAAGAAAGTCTCTGTAATTAATACAATTTATGAAAAAGATTCATATTTGCAAATATAAAAATCGTATCGGAGAACTGGAAAAAGGCTAAGATGTAAATTCATATATTTCTAACTATAAAATTATTGAAGAAAAATGAAACTTCTACAAATTGTCTATTCCTTTTCAGATGAAGGCATTGTAGAGAGAATATTTAAACTCGAGTTCAAAAGCAGACAATATAGAAATCTAGGTGAAGAAAAGATTCCTGAATGGTTTGGATTAAATACAGAACCACTGGGATGCTTGAAGTAGATCATCTTATGCGTGTTATAGGAGGAAACTATGAATAATCAGGAATAATCATGACAAAATCGAACAGACAGAATCATACAAATGAACAATCTCAGCAATCTTTAAAATAATGCACATGATGAAAAAATTTCCTTCTGAAATGGAATCCTGAAAATTTTTATTTGGAATAGCTGTAGTAGTGTTGGGACTTTATTACATTGGAGCAAATTACATTTTTGGAAAATGTGGATTTTAGCAAGGTATACACTGTTAGAGTAGAGGGAGATTCAGAAGAGCTTTATATCAAGAACAATAAATACGAATTATTACAGCAAACTAAAGGAAAAGAAGGATAAGAAATCCCAAAGAAAAACTGGATTTTCTAAACAGTGTAAAAAATAACTCCTGAATATAATGTGGATAGACCTTTTAAAAATGGTGATATTGCAGATGTGAATTTAAATATGACAAGAAAATGGCATTGAAAAATCCGTATCAGAAACACAAAACTGAAAATAAAAATAGAAGGACTGCAGAAAGTAGTAAAAATATTAATGAAGCTGAAGATTTAAAAAGGATTTATGACAAAAATTTCTCAGAATACGCTGAAAAACTTTATGACAGTCCAGCTGTTGATGTAGATTCAAAACGATTGAATATAAAGTTGTGCCAAATATTTATTATAAACAGGACAATAACGGACATGTAGTCTTTAAATATTTTATAAGCAGCAACTCTAAATATTTAATCAAGGAAAAAACAGAAAAACTTCCCAAGGGTTTAAGTACATTAATAAAGGGAAAAGCAGGAATATCCAATGTTTATGCAATGGAAGTAAAGGATCTTGTTTTAGATAAAAACAGTAATATTACTTCATACAGGGAAGATTTATTTGTGAAAACATACAGCAGTTTTGAGGAAGCGGAAGAAGCCATGAGGGAGTTAGGGATATAATTTGCTATATTAATTTATGCTTTTTATACTGATGTTCCTCAAAGAAGGTACTTTAAATGAAATATGAAAGATATACTGGACATTTAAACATAAAATTAATATAATTAAATAAAAGACATTATAAAAATAATTGAGGGTTTATTGGAAAAATTGTCAGAAAATAAAAAGAGGGAAATTAATATGAAGGATGGGAAATTAAAAAGAACTGACAGGAAAGAGTTGGAAGAAATGACGATAAAAAGCCTTTACCAATAGGAATTGATGATTTTAAGACAATAATAGAGAGGACTATTATTATGTAGATAAAACAAGATGATAGAAAGCCTTTCTGGATGACAGTGCCGGAGTGACTTTGTTTACACGTCCAAGAAGATTTGGAAAAACACTAAATATGTCAATGCTGAACTATTTCTTTAATCTGATAAGGAAGAAAAACAGAAAGCTGTTTGAAAATTTATCATTTCAAAAAAGCAAATACATGAATCAGCAGGGGAATATCCTATAGAATCTATCTTAGTTTTAAAGATATAAAGGCATTAAACTGGGAAAAATGTTATTACTTGACTAGAAGGCTGATAACTTATCTATACAATGAGTTTGAATTTTAAGGGAAAAGTTAAATAAAAAGGATTTGAGTGATTTTGACAAGGTATGGCTGGATGAAGAGGAGCAGACTGGGAAAATTCACTGAAAAATCTTTTGAGATATTTATATGAGATATCATAATAAAAAGGTAGTAGTTCTGATAGATGAATACGATACACTCAATAGTTTCAGGCTATAATAACGGTTACAAAGAAGAGTACTTGCACTTTCACGTTCTTTATACAGTACAGTACTGAAAAAGTAATACGCATCTTCAGTTCAGTGTAATGACAGGAATTTTGAGAATAGCAAAGGAAGGGATATTTTCAGGGACTTAATAATCTTAGAAAGTAAACAGTATATTTAGTGAGAAAATATTCAGAATATTATGGAATGACAGAAGAAGAAGTTCTGGAAGGGACTGAAATATTACAACCTTGAATATGAAATAAATGATGTAAAGGACTGGTATGACGGATATCAGTTTGGAAATATAGAAGTTTATAATCCGTGGTCAATTATAAAACTTTTTCTGGATAATGGAAATTAAAAACCTACTGGCGAGGAACAGCAGGAAATGAAACAATAAATGAACTTCTTGACAGAGGAAACAAGGAGATTTGATGATCTTGAAAAGCTTTTTCAGAAAAGAAATAGTATATATATAAGGGATTTTACTGAATTTTACAGATGATATAAATGAAATATGGGAATTATTTCTTTACAGTGGTATCTTACAACTTCAGGTGAACAAAAGACAAGGAACATCCAATAAGAATACCAAAACAGGGAAATAATGGAATTTTTGAAGACAGGTTTATAGATAGAGTTTACAGGAAATTATCAGAAATTTTTCGGATACCATAGAGATATTTGAGAGCAGGAAATATTGAAAAAATTTGGTAGAACACTTTAGAATGAAGTATTTCTTCATTAAGTTACTTGATACAGATAAGGATGAAAAATATTATAAGGTGTTTCTTATAGGAATATTTGTTGCTTTAATGAATGATTATGTGAAAGGCTTTTCAGAAAGGAGAAAGCGGACATGGAGACAGATCTTATACTGGAACCGAAGAAAAAGGAAAATCCTGGATACATATTTCGAGTTTCAAAAGTGGCTACAGTGAAGAAGAACTGGAAAGCTATGCAGAAGAAGTTGTTTGAACAGATAGAGAAAAGAAATATGATACAGAGCTCATAAACCGTGGAGTTACTGAGATAATTTACATAGGACTTGCCTTTTTACAAGAAAAACTCAAGATGAAGTATGAAAATCGTATAATAATTGTTTAGGATATTTTTGTATTGATTATCAATAACGAATTTTAAAGAAAGAAAAATGAGTATGTATAAATACTGAAGAACAAAAAGATATCAGAGATTTATATTTGGAATCTTGACAATTGTCAAATTTAATATATAATAAGACATATCAATACCTTTGCAGTACTTTAAATAGTACAGAGGTTCTGGCCTGTGCAAGGTTTTTAATTATAGGGAGAAATATGTGTAGTAATATTTATAAGGTATTCATTTAACTTTTGAAGAGCAGATAAATCTTTTTGAGAGGAATGAAATTTAAAGACGTGAAAAGATGAAAGCTATAGAAAAACAAAATTTATAAAGTGTAATATAAAATAAAAGAATGCTTTCACCATACATGAATGAAAATAAATTATAACAGAGAAATGTATATTTGAAGATATCATACATCGTTTTACTGATATTGACGATCATATCTTGAGAATCACTGAGAAAATAGAAATATCTTTTAAAACAAAGCATTGCATACATTTTAGGTCGTGAGTTTGGAGCTTTTGGATATCTTGATTTTATGGACAGACCATAGATATTGCCGATATTTATATACCCTCACAAAGAAAATGAAATTTAGAAAATTCTGCTCTTTCTTAGTTAAGTGAAACAGTGCAAGATTATTTCAGAATATAAAAAGGAATACCCTAAGGAACTCCCCAATATGAAGGTTAATCATAGATTTATTTTCTTTAGGTGACGTGTAAGATCTATATAGCTACTAAACTGCGAAATTCTCGAAGAGAAATAGCAAAATTACATGGATTAGAGAATTAGAACGACCAGTTTGAGGAGTTGGATATACAGTCTAGTAAGAAAATCTTTTCAGCTCTACAATCATAATAGTAAAGTTGGATATTGAATTTACGACTAAACCTAAAAATTCAAATTCAAAGAAATGAAAGAAAAACTTCATATATATGACATTAAAAGTAATATCTACTACTAATAAAAATTGCTCTTACAGTTGTGATTATGGAATACCTGGTTTTTAAAATTAATGCTGATTTTTCCAGGAGGAGCAATAAAAGCTTTTCAAAACAATTATGTAAATATAAAACAGATGAAGAAGCACACAAAATTAGGAGTTTAAAAATTTTCAGATAATTGAAAAACTAAAAATATAAATAAAGATACAAAAGAATTAATAAGAAGGACACTTTATGTCCATACTCCTTTGCTATAATAAAGTTATCAATGCAGAGGGAGGTTTTTATATTACTCCATAAATACTATTGAAATATTAATAATGAAGTTATAATAATTTCAAGGAGGGAGAAACGAAGGTAAAGTTCAGAGAATAAGGAGAAGGATTATGAAAATATTCATTATGACGAGATATTCACGGAAGATACGATCTTTTGAAAAATATTTGATAGAAATCAACTTTACATGACTTGCTAATAATTTTAGGAGACAGCTGCGACAGAGGAGAATATACATATGGAAAATGTAAGGAAAAATACATTGATTTGAAGAATGAAGGCTATAAAGTAATTCATCTGTTGGGAAATCATGAAGATACAATCTTAAAATCCGAAATGATTTGAATCATAAGGCAAACTGGATGTTTAATGGCGGAAAAGAACAGTATATTCTTTTTCCGTCATCAGAGACAAATTCGAGGAAATGATAGATTACTGGGAAGAATTTTATAAAGAAAAATGGCATTTTGACTTTTTGAAGAAATGCCCCACATCGTGGAAAGTGAAAATTGTATATTTGTTCATGCGGGGATAGATTTTTGCAAAAATCTCTGGAAAAATCAGGGATGAAGACATATGTAGTCTGGACTAGAGATAACTGGTACATGAGAAAAATAATAGGAAAACAGTGTTTTTATGGACCACATCCACAAAAATGAAGTAACCAGTTATAATAACTGTTTTAATCTGGATTCAGGAGCATTCCATACAAATATTATGAACTGTTTTGAACCCTAAAACAAATACATTGTATAGATTGAAAATGACAATCTTGAAATACAGAAACTAAATATTGAAAAGTATCAGAGAAAAAGTTTTCAGAATTATAAAAGATATACTGGACAATTAAAAGTAAAATTAATATAATTAGAGGGAAGGAGAGAGGGATGGAAATGGATGTTGTGGAATTTTAAAAACATATAAGTTTGAGGGAGGAAAAGTGAAATGGAAGAAAAAGAAATGAAACAGGACAGAATTACAAGTAGTGGAATTACTTAGGATTTCAGTTGATGCTTCAACAGGAGAAGTAACTTACAGTGAGTATGAATCAAAAAAGAATATTAATAAGGAAAAGGTAAATATTATTGTTGCAGGGAAAAAAACAGATTGTAGGAAAAGTTCACTTATAAACTATATTTTTGGAAAAAGAAGTTGCAAAAGTTGAGGGATGGCCAGCCTGTAACTACAGGAAATACAGGAGTATGACCTGAAAATGATAATATTACAGCTTTTTGACACAAAAGGAATAGAAGCGAAAAAGATTATGAAAAACATTGGATAATATAAAGAAATATTTGGGATTGAGACAGATTCACCAGATGAAAAATGATGATATTCATATTGCATGGCTATGTATAAGCGAAAAGAGGAGACAGGGTGAAAGAAGCGGACAGGGAACTTTTAAAAATTTTAAGTGAAGCTGGAATACCTGTAATAGGAGTATTTACTAAAAGAGAATCAAAGAGGGAGTCAAACTTTGTAAATAAAGTGGTGGAAGATAACCTTCTTCCTGAAGCAAAAGCAATTGTAAGAGTAAGAAGTATAACAGAGGAAGTGGAAATAGAAGATAACCTTGTGGAATTAAAAGCTCAAAGGTGCAGAAGAACTTTTGAGAAAACATACAAATATATGTCTGAAGGAAGAAGAAATGCAATTAAAAAGCACAGACAGCAGTCTTGAAAGATAGAATAGAAGCAATGTCAAAAGAAGCAGATGTACTGACTAACTGGTATGCCGCAGGAGCAGCCGCAATAGGAGCGACTCCTTTACCATTTGCAGATTCACTTGCATTGGCGGCATTACAGACAAAAATGGTTGTTGATATAAATACTATATATAGGGTAGATGCAGGGACACATACATTTACTGATATAGCGGCGGCATTAATAACTATTACAGGAGTGGCACAGAGTTGGGAAAAGCTTGCGGCAGGTCTGCTAGGTTATTCCGGTTATAGGATGGACTGCAAATGCAGGAGTTGCTGCAGGAATTACTAAAGGAATAGGATTTGGTATATTCAGAATATCTGAAAAAACAATATAAATAAGGAAACAGGAGAAATAAAAGCTGGATTTAGAAGACCTGAAACAGAACTTTATGAAATTTTTCAATCAGTTTAAGGACATGATTTGAAAATATCACGTATAGCATGCGACAGAATGAAAGGAATATATAAATGAAAAATATTCATATCCTTCTGCAGAGGGAGAGATATATATAGAGCAGGTTATTAAAACCAATCTTAAGTCTGATTTTATACATGTGGAAATAATAACAGTGGAACAGGATACGGAAAATGGACTGAGAAATGACAGGGTTTATGACTATGCCGAAAAATAATGGAAAAGATGGAAAGAAAAATGGTTTCTTGAAGACAGATTAAAGTGACAAAAAAGCTATGTGGATAATATAAATGAAATATTTGAACTGAAAATTCCTGAAGAAAAATTTTATGAAGTATATAAAATATATTGAAAGATTACTATAAAAATTATAATTGTGACAAAAGCCATGAAAAATATACAGAAATAGGAGATCTTGGTCTTGGAAATAAAGAGTTTATAAAAGGGTTCGCCTGACAGGACAACGACAATATGTTCACATTTCTGTTTTAAAGTAATAAGATTTATAGTGAGAAATTATTATAAAGATTATGATCTGTTAAAATTACAGGAGTGAAGAAATTGGAAAAATCATTATAGGGAAAAAGCTGGAATATATACACCAGGACATTTATATAATGTATTTAGACAACATACGGAATTATTTGGATAAAAAAGGAATGGAGGAATGTCTTAAAATTAAAAAAATAAGGCATCCTATACATTAAAGTGACTATATGAACTTGAACTAATATAGGGAAAAATATAAAATATAAAAATATAGGGGAAAAGTTTATAAAAATTACTTGACAAAATGGCAACTTATTTATTATAATTATTTGTATTATAATTTATTCAAAAGCAATATTTAGTTTTTAATAATGCTTACTACATACCAATTATTGGAAAGAGTCGATAAACAATGGCAGTACCTAAGAAAAAGAACGTCCAAAGCAAAAGAAATATGAGAAGATCACACGATTCAATCAAAGCACCTAACATAATCGTAGAAGCTGATGGAACTGTGAGAAGACCTCATAGATTAAATTTAGATACAGGTGTATACAGAGGTAGACAAGTTTTTACAACCTGCTACAGACGAAAGTACAGCTGACGCTGAATAATATATAAAGCAAGATAGAGATAGTCTTGCTTTTTGTGAGTTAAAGAAATTTTATACAAACAAAAGAATAAAAACATAAAATAATAATTGTCAATTTATGAAATATTTGTTATACTCTAAAATAATATGACAATTAGAAAAATTAAACTTTTCATGAGTCATAATTAAAACAAAAGAAAAATAATAACTGAGGTGAATAAATGAAAATAGGAGTATTGGGAACGGGTTCTTTTTGCACCTGAAAAATTCTGACAAAATGATGATTTGGCAAAATGGTTGATTACAAATGATGAATGGATAAGTACAAGAACAGGAATAAAAGAAAGAAGGATAGCTTCTGCTGATGAAGCAACTTCAGATTTAGCTTACAGGGCTGCTCTGAATGCAATAGATAATGCTGGAATTGATAAAAATGAAATAGAACTGGTAATTGTGGCAACAATGACTACTGATCACTTTACTCCGTCTACAGCAGCACTGGTACAGGATAAACTTGGAATTAAAAGCTGCTGCATTTGATCTTTCGGCGGCATGTACAGGATTTGTTATGCATTTACAACAGGGTACAGCTTTATTAAAAGCAGGAATATATAAAAAGTACTTGTAATCGGAGCTGAAACTATGTCCAGAGTTACAGACTGGACAGACAGGGAGAACATGTATCCTTTTGGAGATGGAGCAGGGGCAGTTGTTTTAGGGAGAAACAGAAAACAGGAGGATTTATTTCAAGCCATCTTGTTGCTGACGGTTCAGGAGCATGCGAACTTCTTGTTCCAGCTGGAGGATCTAGAACTCCTGCAAGCCACGAAAGCATTAGATAATAAAGATGTCTACTTTAAAAAATGAACGGAAGGAAATTTTCAAATTTGCAGTTAAGGTATTCCCTGAAACAGTTGAGAATATACTGGAACAGGCAAACACTACAGCAGATGATGTTGATTTATTTGTTCCTCACCGAGCAAACATAAGAATAATAGAATCTATATCAAAAGAGATTTAAACAGCCATTGGAAAAATTTTTTGTAAATCTGCATAAATACGGTAATACTTCCGAGCATCAGTACCTGTAGCCCTTGATGAAGCCAACAGGGAAGGAAGACTGAAAAAAAGGGAGACAAGGTTGTTATAGTCGGTTTTGGTGGAGGACTGACTTACGGTTCAATTTTATTTTGAATGGTCAAAATAATGAAAAATATTAAAAATGGAAAAATAGTTGGAAGGAGAGATTGAAATGAATAGAAAAAAATCACAGGGGACTTTTAATAATCTTTCATAAGTCTGTTTTTATCTGTTTTCAAAATACATTCCTGAAAAGTATATTAATATGTATTTAATTATCAGATAATACTTGTATTGCTAGGGATTTACTTTATACTCCAGATACCTAGGAATATCTTTATCTTTAGTAGGATTATATCTTTATTTTTCAAGAATTCTTTTACTGAATATTTTGAAATAGCATTCCTCTAATTACATTAGTAGCAGGGGTTGTAATATTTGTTCTGGGGACTTAATGATAAGAAGAGCTTGAAAAAGCAGGAACCTGTTTATAAAAGTACTTATAAAGACGAGATGATTCTAAAACTACAGATATTGAAGATGCAGAGGAAATAAAATAATATAAAAATCTATTGAAATATAAAAATCTATATTTTTAATAAATAGATACACAGTTAAAAATAATGATATAATAATTACTTAAAAGGAGGAAATGATGTCAAAGACTGCTTTTGTATTTCCCGGTCAGGAACACAGTATCCTGAATGGGAAAAACTGTATGATGAAGTAAATGATGAAAATAAAAAGCAATTGATGAAATACTTGAAAGTACAGGAAATTCAGAAATAAAGAGGTTTTATTTGAAGGAACAGAAGAGGAATTGAAAAATACCCAGTATGCACAACCTGCCATTGCATTATTTTCAGTGTTTTTAACTAAACTTTTTAAAGGAAAAAGGGGAGTAAATACAGACTATGTTGCAGGACACAGTTTAGGAGAATACAGTTCCCTATATGCGGCAGGAATACTTGGAGAAAAGATGTAATGAAACTTATTTCAGAAGAGGGGAAATAATGGAAACTGCTGAAATCAGAAGGTAGCATGGCAGCTATTTTAGGACTTCAGCAGAAGAAATTGAAAAATATGTACTGAAATTGACGGAACAGTTGAGGCAGTGAATTTTAATGAACCTAAACAGACAGTAATTGCAGGGAAAAAGGAAGCAATAGAAAGTCTTGATGTATTTAAGGAAAAAGGAGCAAAAAGAGCTATACCTCTTGCTGTATCAGGGCCATTCCATTCATCACTGATGAAAGCCTGTTGCAGAAAAATTGAAACAGGAATTTGAAAATTATGCATGGAATGATGCAGAAGTTCTCTTGTTGCAAATACAACTGCTAATATTTTTAACTTCAGCAGATGAAATAAGGAAGAATTATACAGACAAACTTTTGGTCCGGTAAAATGGGTTGACACAATAAATAAACTGACTGAAAAATGGAGTTACAAAAATATATGAAATAGGGTCCTGGAAAAAGTTCTTGCAGGGCTTATAAAAAGATAAATAAGAACATAGAAGTAATCAATATCGAAAAATGTTGAAGCAATAAATACATTAGTTATTTAAAAAGAGTTGCATTTTTCAATTCTTTTTGATATAATAGTTTGAAAATAATAAAATGGAGGTGGCATTGCTATGCTAGAAAAAATAAAATCAATAGTAGCAGATCAATTAGGGTGGATGAGGATCAAGTAACTGAAAGATGCATCATTTATTGATGATTTAGGGGCAGATTCTTTGAGATACAGTTGAATTGATAATGGCTTTTTGAAGAAGAATTTGATGTGGAAATACCTGATGAAGATGCTCAAAAATTAAAAACAGTTAAAGATGTAGTGAGTACATTGAATCAAAAATAATAATTAAATATTATATTGGGGTTTTCCCCATTTTTATTGAAATAATTAGAAAAATTAGTATAATATAACCACTTGGTTAATGTATGAAAAAGAAAACTAAAACGAAAATTGTGAGGGTGTATAAATGAGAAGAGTAGTTGTTACAGGGATTGGATTGATTACTCCGTTAGGGACAGGAAAGAAAAGACTTGGAAGAATTTGTTGAATGGAGAGTGCGGTATAGATAAGATTACAGCCTTCGATACTTCAGAACATACTGTACATATCGCCGGAGAAGTTAAAGATTTTAATCCGGAAGATTATATAGAAAAGAAAGAACTTAAAAAAATGGGAAGATTTTCTCAGTTTGCTATTGCCGCTACAAAAGAAGCATTATGCAGATGCAAAAATTTGAGATTACTCCTGAAAATGCTGAAAGAGTTGGTACAATAATAGGTTCTGGAATCGGTGGACTTGATATAATTGAGCAGAAATCCGTAAGCTTGTAGAAAAAGGACCAAAAAAAATTTCTCCTTTCTACATTCCAGCTGCAATATTGAATATGGCATCAGGAAATACTTCTATTTATGTAGGTTCAAAAGGACCAAATAAAACAGTAGTTACAGCATGTGCATCAGGGACAAACTCTATTGGGGATGCTTTTCAGACTATTCTGTTAAACAAGGCTGATGTAATGATAGCTGGTGGAACAGAAGCAACTGTAACTCCAAGTGGTATAGCCGGATTTGCTAACTTAAAGCACTTTTCTACAAATCCTGATCCTAAAAAGGCTTCAAGACCTTTTACTGCTGACAGGGATGGATTTGTTCTGGCTGAAGGGGCAGGAATCTTAATTTTAGAAGAACTGGAACATGCTAAAAAAAGAGGAGCAAAAATATATGCTGAAGTAGTAGGATATGGAGAAACAGGAGATGCTTACCATATGACTGCACCTTCAGATGGTGGAGAAGGAGCTGCAAGAGCTATTAAAATGGCTTTAGAGCAGGGAAATATCAAACCTGAAGAAGTTGGATACATTAATGCTCACGGAACTTCAACACCTGCAAAATGATAAAAATGAAACTCAGGCAATAAAAAACAGCTTTTTTGGAGAACATGCTTATAAAATAGGTGTAAACTCTACAAAAGGTGCAACAGGACACTTACTTGGTGGAGCAGGAGGAATCAAAGCCGCTTTCCTTGCAATGGCTATTGATGAAGGAATAATGCCACCAACAATAAATCAGGAAAATCCTGATCCTGTATGTGATTTATACTACATTCCAAATAAAGCTGAAAAAGAGATATAGAGTAGGACTTTCAAATTCATTAGGATTTGGAGGACATAACGCTATTCTGGCTTTCAGAAAATATAGAGGGATAGAAATCTGATAAATATTACTGAATAATTTAGGGATGAGCTTAATAGTTTTTCAATAGTTAATAATTTTATAGGGAGGGACTGTTTCAGGACAAATGAATTTCTGTTCAGAGCAGCCCTTTTCTGACTAGGAAAACATTAATTTATAAAAATGGAGTTGTTTTAAATGATAAATGGAAGTAACACTGATAAACTTATGAAGAAAAAATAAACTACAAGTTTAAAAATGAAGAATATTTAAAAGAGCTCTGACCCATGAGATCTTATGTCCAATGAAAACAGTGCATTTAAAAAATTTTGATAGTGAAAAACTGGAATTTTTAGGAGATGCAGTATTAAACCTGATTGCAACAGAATATATATACAGTCTTGGAAAAGGAAAAGAAAAGGAAGGGGAACTTGCAAAATTAAAAGTCAGATAATAAGTGAACCTGTTTTTCATCTGTGAAAGTGATATAGAACTGAAATTACCTGTATCTGAGTAATGGGTGAAATTTCTTCCGGCGGGAGAAAAAGAAAAAATCAATATGGAGATGCTTTTGAAGCATTGATAGGAGCTATTTTTAAGGTTCAGATTATTATACAACTAAGAATGTTGCACTAGGTTTTTATTCTTGATAAGCTGAAAAACTTGATAATATGAAGGAACAGGAGATTACAAAACAATATTGCAGGAGGTTTTTCAAAGTAAATATAAAAAAATTCCTGAATATGAACTTACAGGAACAAAAGGTCGGATCATAACAAAGTTTTTGAAGTTTCAGTTAAACACAATAATAAGACAATAGGCCATGGAATAGGGAAAAAGTAAAGAAGGAAGCTGAAAAAAAGCTGCTAAGAAGCTCTGAACTATATAAAAAGGGAAAAAATAGGGAAAAATAATCTAAGTTCTTAATCTAAGTGTTTAAAAATAAATATTAGGCTGGATAAATGAAGGAAAGGATAAAGTTTATGAAAAAACAGCATTATATCCAGGGAAGTTTTTGATCCGGTGACAAAAGGTCATATTGATATAATAAGACGTTCAGTGGCATTAGTTTGATAGAGTTATTATTGGGATTTTTAAAAATTCTTCTAAAAATAGAGCATGGTTTTCAGATGAGGAAAAATGTCAGATGATACAGGAAATGCTTGAAAAAGAAAAATATAAAGGCTGAAATAAAAGTGTTTAATGGACTTCTGGTAGATTTCATCAAGGAAGAAAAAGTAAATATACTGGTAAGAGGACTTAGGGCATTATCAGATTATGAATATGAACTGCAGTTTACCCTAACAAATAAGACTTTGGCAAAAAGTGATTTTGAAACAATATTTTAAGTGCCTCAAGGGAATATTTATATTTAAGTTCCAGTTTAGTGAAGGAAATAGCACAAAACAAGGGGATTTAAAATGTTTGTTCCAGAAAATGTTGAAAAAGAATGATTGAAAAAGGTTAAACAAATGGAAATATAATTAAAAGGAGGTAAATTAGGCAGCAACTAAAGGAAGTTATGGTAAAACTAAATACATATGTTCTGGATATGGCTATAATTCACAAAAATGGCTTGGAAAAATGTCCAAATTGTGACTCGTGGGGGACTTTTTGAAGAAGAGGTGGATATAAAGAGAACGCTGAAAAATATTCAGTCGGAAGAGGTTTCAATCAGTAAAATAAGCGAGATAGAAATAGCAAAGGAATTTAGAATGGTAACTCAGTATGAGGAATTTGACAGAGTCCTTGGAGGAGGACTTATCAAAGGTGAAGTAGTACTCTGATTACCGGAAGTCCGGGAATAGGAAAATCAACATTTCTGCTGCCGCTGTCTGAAGAATATTCAAAATAGGAAATGTATTTTATGTTTCAGGGAGGAATCTCCAAGACAAGATAAAACAGAGGGCAGAAAAGAATAAACGTAAATGGGAAATTTATATATTCTTAATGATACAAACATAGAAAAGATAGAAAAAGTTGTTTTAGAGGATAAACCGAAGGTAGTAGTTATAGATTCCATACAGACTTTGTACTCTGAAAATGTAAATTCAGTGCCTGGAAGTGTGACTCAGATAAGGAAACAACGCTAAAAATAATAGAAATAGCAAAAATATGAAATAGCTTTTTACATTGTGGGAGACATGTAACCAAGGATGGAAAACTTGCAGGACCGAAACTTCTGGAACATATGGTTGATGCAGTTTTACAGATAGAAGGAGAAAACAGTTATTATAGGATAGTCCGTTCCATAAAAACAGATATGGTTCAACAAATGAAATTTCAATATTTGATATGAAGGAAAAACGGAATAAGTGAGTAAAAATCCTTCAGAGTTTTTATAAGCGACGAGGAGGAAAAAATATTGGAAGTATTATGTACCTATATTTGAAGGAAGCCGTGTATTCTCTTTGAAATACAGTCACTCCTTGGAACTCCAAATTTTTGGGAATGCCTAGAAGAACAGTTGAAGGTTATGACAGAAACAGAGTGGAAATTTTAAGGTGCTGTCCTGTCACGGTCATTAAATGTAGAATGTTAATTCGAAAGGATATATATAATAATATTCCTGGGAGAATAGAGCTTAACGATAGAAGTTCAGACTTTGGCAGTAGTATTTTCCTACTCTCTTCAGTTAATAAAATACCTATAAGCCAGAAAATTGCCACTATAGGGAGAATTGGGGCTAAGAGGGTGAAGTAAGGAAAAGTTTCCTTTATAAAAAAATAGGATAACTGAACTGGAAAAACTTGGATTTACGGGGTCTATCTCCCAGCCATGAAGCTGATCTGAAGAAGGAAAAATAAAATTGAAACCAATTATATAAGTAATATAAGTGGAGTTAATCGAAGATGTGAAATAATTAGAAAACGAAATTAGCTAAAAACAGATACTGGAACATTTGTTTTTCAATAATGTCTCAGGTAAAGCCTGAAGCAGCAATAGATAGGAATACAGGAAGCAAATCTTGGAGCAATTATTGTTTTAGGAGATCCTAAAAATTATCAGATGTAATGAGGGGCGGTTTGAATTAAATACAGCATATACACCTCAGAGGTATATGAACTGTCAAAAATGGACGGAGCCATAATACTGTCTGAAAATATAAAAACAATACATGGCGCCAATATGCAGCTTCAGCCTGATTCAAATATAAAGACAGATGAAAGTGGTACTGAGACATCAGGCGGCGACATAGGATATCAAAACAGAAGGGTAACCTTGTAATAGCCGTTTCTGAAAGAAGAAATAAAATAACAGTTTATAAAGGGATTTTTATATTCTCTAAATGAACTGAGCAACCTGCTTGTAAAATCTTCTGCAGCGATAACTGCACTTGAAAAATATTCATAGGGATAGAAAAAGGATGGACAAATCTTTCTGTTCTTGAATTTGATAACATGGTAACATTGTATGATGTCGTTGAAGTTATAAGAATGTATGGATTATTATTTAAAAATGTCTGAGAGCTTCTGGATTATATGGCAGAGCTTGGGGTGGAGTCAAGACTTGTAAAAATACAGTATGAAGAGATAATGCTCAATAAAAATGAAAGTTTTCTTGCCCTATAAAGGATTATAAGATGGAAGGGAAAAAGGCTGATAAAGTAGTGGAAAATATTAGAAATCTTACAAAAGAAGAACTTTTTGAAGATGAAAATATTGTTAATATTCTTGGATACAATCTGAAGGGATATAAGCTTGGATGAAGGTATAAAATCAAGAGGATACAGTCTTCTTAGCAGTATAAATAAAATAACGAAAAAGGACATTGATCTTATTACCGAGAATTACAGGATGTTCAGATGATTCTGCTTGCAACTCCTGAAGGAATAGCTCAGATAAAAGGGAATAAGCAAGTTTAAATCGGAACATGTACATAGGCGTTAACAAGATTGAAAAATAAAATAGCCCTAGATAGAGAATAAATTTAAGATTAATTTGGAAAGAGAAAAAGATGGAAGAAATTAGTTGTTGGTGGTCAGGCTGTAGTGGAAGGTGTAATGATGAGAGGACCTAAAAGCTATAGCAACTAGCGAGAAACAGGATGGAAGCATAGTTTATAAAAATAGCTTTAAAATGAAAAACAAACTAAATGGCTGAAGATACCTTTTGTAAGAGGGTGCTGGCTTTATACGATCGCAATGGTAGTAGGGACAAAGGAACTTATATTTGCATCAAATCAGGCAGGTCTTGAAGAGGAAAAATGAATGACAAGAAATAAAAAGGAACAGTGGCTATATCAATACTTCTTGGAGTAGGATTGTTTATGGTGCTGCCATCTTTATAGGAAGTCATGTTTTCAGGAAAATAGATTGCTTACTGCAAATGTCCTGGAAGCAACTAAGACTTGTATTATTTTTAGGATATATATGGGGAATATCATTTTTAAAGATATAAAAAGGTATTTGAATATCATGGTGCTGAACATAAAAAGAGTATAATGGCTTTTGAGGCAGGAAAAGAACTTACTCCTAAAAATGCAAAAGAATGTACCAGATTTTCACCCAAGATGTGGAACAAGCTTTCTTTTACTTGTAATGTTCATAAGTATATTATATTTTCAACTGTTGATGTAGTATTCTCAACATTCTTTACAATACCTCAGAATCCACTTTTTCGTATACTTCTACAAGCGTAACAAAGGGTACTGTTTGTTCCTTTGGTTGCAGGGATTTCATATGAACTGCAGAGATGGACAAGTTATCATTTTGGATAATATATTTGCAGGATTGATTGCAAAGCCTGGTTTATTAGCTTCAAAAATAACTACAAGTGAGCCCTGATGAAAGTCAGCTAGAAGTTGCAATAGTGAGCTTTAAATGTTTGCACTGGGAAGAAGTTGATAATGCAACAGAAGTGTTTCAGAGTAACGTAATATAAAAATTCAAATAAAAAGATTTATTAAAGTAATTCGTCAAAATAAAAATAGAAATAAAAATATAGAAGGTGTAAAAATGATGTTACAGAATTTTTATGGAATTATAGAAGTAAAAACATTATCAGCTTGGTCGTTTAAGACTTCAGACAGATGTATTGAAGAAAAAATACTGAATTAAGGAAGAATTTCAAAATAATATAAAGAATTTCAGGAATAGAAAAAGTAGTTATAAATCCTATTAATGGAGTATACTACTGATTTTTGATGAAAACACAATAGAACATTCATTTTTATATTTTGGTTTGTGTTAAAACTTTTACATTTGGAAGAAGAAATATTCAAAATAAAATCTTCAAAAACAGAAGTAGCATTAAAAAGTTATTTGAAGTATTAGATTGTGCAATATATAATAAAGTAGAGGTTTTAAATGTTAAAACAGTTTTAACAGGAGTTATTGGTTTTTATGGTATAAAAAACTTAGAAAAAGTAACGTATTCTTTCAGGATGGACATTATTATGGTGGGCTTCATCACTGTTAAGAGGGAGAATAAGTCATAATGATATATTGAAAAAGACATATCATTTATTTAATCAGGTAAGAGTGGTTCATAGTATTCCTGGAAGACTCAGGGCTTTGGTTCCTAACCTTTCAAGTATTCCTGAAAGTGTTAAGAAAAATATGAAGACAGAGTAACTGAACTTATTCTATCTAAAAAGGAATAAAAAGTATAGAATATTCTTACAGAACTGACAAAGTACTGATTTATTATGATATAAACTGTATTTCAACAGAGAAAATATTAAACTGGCTAAACAAGATTTCAGAACTAATTATTGAACATTCGGAATTTTTATGAAAAATAAATCTTTAAAGGAAATAGAAGATAATCTAGATATTCTTTATAAAAATATTGAAAAGGGAAATTTTGATGGGAAATAAAAATTATTTGCTAGATTGTGAAATTATACATAGAATACATGGAAGAATTCGAATAAAATCCAGATCATGAAAGTATCTTGGAATGTATAAAAAGAAGTGGAAGAACAGCTTAAACAGGTACATTATATACAAAGTGTTGAAATATCAAATATAACAGGAACAGTTGTTATATATTTTGATGATTTTTCATTATTGAAGAAAATCTGATTTCATTATTACAAAAATACCTTAAATGTTTATCTTGTGAGAGATTTATAAAAATGAAAAGAAAAATGAAAAGTCAGATAAATATGTTGATTGAAAGAAAATTACAGGAGGAAAGTCTCAAGGAGATTATGCAGAAAATACTGACATCCTTGCTCCTTCTCGTTTTTGCCTCGGACCTAAAGAAAAGAACAGGATTAGGATATTTATTTAATTATAAGATACTTTCAACTATTTCATTAGCACTCCCTGTAATAAAAAAATGGTCTAAATTCTTTAGTACAGAATAAAGACCCAATGCTGATACATTAAGTTCTACTGCAATTATAAAGCAGTCTTTCTGCTTGGAAATGACAGCTCTAACTATTATGATATTAGAAAAAGAATAGCTGAGTTACTTACAGTATATACTATAAAGAAAACAAGAGGCGTAATTAAGGATATGCTCAGTGTAGGAGAAAGTTATGTCTGGAAACAGATTGATAATGGTGTAGTAAAAAGTTTCCATTGATGAAATAGTTAAAGAGTTCTGTATTAGTTCAAACAGGAGAAAAATCAGTGTTGATGGAATAATTGAAGAGAGTGCAGTTATAGATCAGTCATCAATAACAGGGAGAATATATGCCTGTTACTAAAAACAGGAGAGAAGTTTTTGCCGAACAATAATAAAAAGTGGAAATATTACAGTTAAGGCAGAAAAAAAGTTGGAGATGAAAAGAACTGTTTCAAGAATTATAAAAACTTGTAGAAGATGCTTCATTTAATAAAGCTGATATTCAGTCTTATGCAGATACTTTTTCAGCACAGCTGATACCGCATAACTTTCTTTTTAGCAGAATAGTGTGATTTTTCTACACGTAATGTACAAAAAGCTTTAAGGTATAGCTGGTTATAGATTACTCATGTGGAATAAGATTATCTGCGGCAACAGCTTTTCTGCTGCAATAAACTGCTGCAAAAAATGGTATTTTGATAAAAGGAAGTAACTACCTTGAAGAATTATCAAAATCTGATACAGTAATTTTTTGATAAAGACTGGAACAATTACAGAAGGAAAACCTAAAATACAGACATTACAAGTGTTAAAAGAATATGCGAGACAAATAGAACTTCTCGCATTTGCCGCAGCAGCTGGAAGAAATGTCATCACATCCTTTAGCAGTGGCAATTTTAAATGAAGTGAAAAATAGAGAATACAGATTCCTGAACATAAAGATACAGAAATTAAGGTTTCAAGAGGTATAGAAACATTAGTAAATAATGATGTGATACGTGTTGGAAGCTAAAAAATATATGCAGGAAAATGAAATTTATACTGATAATGCTTTGATGTTATAAAGGTATTTTTAAAATCAGTGGTGAAATTCTTATATGCGTAGCAAAAATAAGATTTGATAGGTGTAATAGGGGTTTCAGATCCTCCACGTGAGAATATAAAAAGCTATGAACTCGTCTTTAGAAATCATGGAATAGACGATATTGTACTTTTAACAGGTGATTTAAGACAGCAGGCAGAAACAATAGCTCAAGAATGTCTATGGACAGATATGAATCAGAACTTTACCTGAAGACAAGGCAAGGGACATTTTGAAATTTCAGTCAATTGGCTCAAAAAGTCATCATGATTGGTGATGGAATAAATGATACTCAGCTTTATCGTGCAAATGTAGGACGGTGCTAGGAAGTTCTAAAAAACAGATGTGTGCTATGGAAGCTGCAGATGTAACGATTACTTCTGATGATCCTCTTTTTAATACCAGGAGTAGTAGGGATTAGCCAAAAACAATGAAAAATAATAAAGGAAAACTTCACGATGGCAATAGGAATAAACAGTTTTGCACTTGTATTAGGAGCAACAGGAATGATTCCTGCTATTTACAGTTCTATTTTTACATAGATTTCCATAACTATTTTAGTTGTAGGGAAATTCTTTGAGATTATTAAAATATAATGTCAATAAGTGAAAGGAATATTGATATGAATAAGTTGAACGTTACTATAATGCATAAATTGCCTAACAGAATCAGATTTAAAATTTCTCATCGAATTAAAAATCTGGAAGAATTTTCTAGAGATAGTTAAATCTAGCAAATAAAGCATATATTTACGATATAATAGCATTATAAATACAGTTCTGGTTAAATTTGATCAGGAAGAAGTATATTACAGGAAGTATTTATCGTGTTATTACAGGCATATCTATTGAGAATAATATGTCGCCTGTAAAATTAATAGAAAGATTATTATGAAAATTCAATTAATTCACTTTCAATGTATTCAGGAGGAGCTATTTTATTAGCTTTTCTTTATAGCCTGGGTGGAAGAAAATTGAAGAATCTGCAAACAGGTATGAATAATTCGCATGTATACTGACAACTGCAGCGATAATCGAACATGCTTACAGTGATACAAAGAGAAAAGGATTTTTTGATGTGAAATTTTACGCAATATATTTGCTAAATCATATTTTAATAATAAGTCTGTTATTACAATAATTTTAATGTGGCTGACTACAGTTCGGAAGACACTATATATACTGGAGTCATTCAGATAAAATAGTTAGGATTTACAGATTAAAAGATGAGAAACAATAAAGTATCATTATATTGCAAATATACAGGATGATAATTCAATTGAAAATTTAAATGATTTAATATATCATATATTTTTATCAACAAAATAAGTAATGATATGAATGATAGATATATAACATTACAATAAGAAAATTTAGGAGGTAAAAATGATAGGGATTTGGAAACGTAAAAGGAGCATCTTATAGAGTGCAGTAGCAGGAGTTGGAGCAGTAGCAGTGACATATTATCTGTATAAAAAATCAAAATAAAATAGATGATTTTTAAGAAAACAAAGGTATAAATGTAAAAAGCTCCAATCAGACAAATTATGAAAATATGAGGTCTTGAGGAAATTAGTAACAGTAAAGAAAAATCTGGAAGATTTAATTGCTGAAAAAGAACTTGGGTCAAATGTAGATAGATGTAGTTGTTTCTAAAAATAATATTAATCTACATTTAAATAAAATTTATTTGATTTTATTTATTGAAGCTACGATCAGAAGAAACTGTTTAAAATCTATTCAAAACAGTTTTTCTATTATAAGAATTTAAAAAGCGACAATTAAAGTGTAAGTAGTGGTAACATATAAAAGAAATTAGGATAACCTAATTAATAATTGAGGCTTGGTTGAGATAGAAGTGGAAAGGGAGTGGTAATGAGCAAAAGAAGTTTGAAGACTACTCTAAAGGAATATATCTCCTGAAGAAAACAGTGTTCAAATAAAGGATTTGATGAATATCTGAATATTTCACCTGCATCAGTGAAGCAGAAATGATAAAAAGCTTTCAAATGAGAAATTATTTAATTTCAGAAGGCAGGATATTAAAGCTACTAAGAAAGGAAGTGATATTGCAGTAAAACATCATAAGAAAAGCACAGGGTATGGGAGTATTCCTTGTAGAAAAGCTAGGATGTGATGAGGATGGATACATGAAGCAGAGAGTTCTCGAACATGTAACAAGTGAAAAAATTGTTGCAAGAAACTTGAGAAATTTCTTTTCTATCCGAAAGAATGTCACATGGAAGTCCAATATTTTTATGACAGTGATGAATTTTAGTGAAGAAAATATGATGAAACTATCTGAAGCAGAAGAAGATGACGAGATAGTAATATTGAGGTGTAGAAGATAATATAGAACTGTATGATTATCTAGAGAAATGGACATAACAATAAGAGAAAGGGAGTTATAAAGTTACAAAAAGATCCTTTTAATGGACCGATTTATCTTTGGGAGAATAGTAATAAAAATGAAAAATAATCGCATATGATGCGGCTAAACTGATGAAATTTATAGATACGAAGGAGAATGATGAGTATGAACAATAATCTAGTTAAATATAAAAAGAACTTTTAAATTTATACAATGTTTGGATTAATGATATTTGCACTAGTAAATTGTGGAAAGTAAAAGTGGAGATACAAAAGGATAATGCTCAGTCAGGAAATGGAGATATAAAAATTGTTACAACAACAACAATGCTTGCAGATCTTAGCAGAATAATCGGTGGAGATAAAGTTGAAGTTGAAGGACTTATGGGAGAAGGGTGAGACCCACACTTTATACAGCTAGTGCAGGAGATGTTGATAAACTTTCAAAAAGCTGATTTAATTGTTTATGGTGGACTTCATTTGGAAGGAAAATGACAGAAGTATTTGAAAGTATGGAACAACAGAAAAAAAGCTATACTTAATGTGAGGAGAAGCAATAGACAAGAGTCAAGTTACAATGGTGGAAGGAAATACTCCAGATCCGCATGTATGGTTTAATACAGAATTCTGGGGAAAAAGAAGCTGAAGCATTGACAAATAAATTAGCTAGAAATGGATTCTAAAAATGCTGACTATTATAAACAGAATTATGAAAAACTATAAAAAGAATTAGCTGAACTTACTGAATATGTAAAAAGGAAGAATTAACGAAATTCCTGAAAAAAGTAGAGTACTTGTAACAGCCCACGATGCATTTGGATATTTTGGAAAACAGTTTGGACTTGAAGTTAAGGCAATACAGGGAGTTTCTACAGATTCTGAAAACAGGTACTAAAAATATAAGTGATTTGTGCAAACTTTATTGTTGAAAAGGGATATAAAAGGCAATTTCGTAGAATCTTCAGTACCTAAAAAGTATAGAAGCATTACAGGAAGCAGTAAAGGCAAAGGAAAAGAAATAAAAATAGGGTGGAGAACTTTATTCAGATTCACTAGGGAGATAAGGAACATAATACTGAGATCTTATATAAAAAACAGTGAAAAGCAAATGCTGATACAATAGTCAAATGCATTAAAATAGGTATATAATAGAGATAAAAAGAAGAATGTAGAGGTTAAGTTATGACAACAGCAAATAATATGGAAAATAAACAGAATAATGAAATATTATAAAGTGAGAGGACCTGACAGTAGCCTACGAAAGATAAGCCTGTTTTATGGGATGTTGAACTAAATGTAAAAAGGGAGTACTGATGGCTATTGTAGGTCCAAACGGTGCTGGAAAATCAACATTAATTAAAACAATGCTCAACCTTATAAAAGCCTGTTACCGGAGAAGTCCTATTTATAATGAAAAGTGCAGCAAAGTAAGAAATAAAATAGCATATGTTCCTCAAAGGGAGAGCGTTGACTGGGATTTTCCAACGACTGCATTTGATGTGGTTGAAAATGGGGCGTTATGGAAAGGTTGGATGGCTTAAGAAGGTAAGTAAAATTGATAAAGGAAAAACAGAAGGAAGCCATTGCAAAGGTTGGAATGGAAGAATTTTCGACAGACAGATAAAAGCTCAGCTTTCAGGAGGACAGCAGCAGAGAGTCTTTCTGGCAAGGGCTATTGGTTCAGGAAGCAGAAATTTATTTTATGGATGAGCCATTTCAGGGAGTAGACAGCAAGACAGAAAAATCAATGAATCGATATTTTTGAAAAATTGAGAAATGGAAGGAAAAACAGTGATTGCTGTACACCATGACTTACAGACTGTAAAGAATATTTTGATTATGTGACTTTTATAAATGTTTCAGTTGATTGCATCGAGGACATGTAGATGATGTGTTTACCGAAGCAAAATATATGAAAAAGGCGTATAAAAATAAAAACCATTCAATTTCTATAGGACAGTCTTTGGAAGAAAATAGAAATGAAAAGGAGGAGTGAAAATGAATATTTTTAAAACTTCTTTTAACAGATCATACATTCAGGACTGTAGCTATGGGATGTACACTGCTAGGTATTGTTTCAGGAATGATAGGATGTTTTGCAGTACTGAGAAAAGCAGAGTCTGCTTGGAGATGCTGTATCTCATGCTTCACTTCCTGGAGTATGTATAGCTTTTATGATTACAAATGGTAAAAAACAGAAGTCCTGCTGATAGGAGCTTTATGTGTGGGGATTATGTGTATTGGATTAATACAGATAATTCAGAAATTATACTAAAATAAAATTTGATAGTGCTTTGGCGTTTATATTATCGGTCTTCTTTTGGGTTGGGACTAGTTCTCATGTCATATTTGAATAAACTTTCCAGGTGCTAATAAATCAGGACTGAATAAATTTATATTTGGACAGGCATCAACATTTCTCGAAAGAGATGTAAATATTATGTTTTATGTAGGGAATTATCCTTCTATAGTTATTGCTATTCTGGAAGGAATTTAAAAATATCTTCCTTTGATGTTGATTTTTGCCAGTACGTTAGGATTTCCTGCAAAAGCCATTGGATTATTTATATCGTTTCTAATAGTGATTACTGTTATAATAGGAATACAGGCTGCAGGAGTTATACTTATAAGTGCCATGATAATTTCACCTGCTGTCGCTACAAGACAGTGGACAGACAGAACTTTCAGTAATGGTTGTCCTGGCTGGGAATTTTGGAGGTATTTCCGGATTTATTGGGAACAGCAGTAAGTATAAGTAAAGTGATTTACCCTACAGGGTCCTGTAATTGTAATGCTGATAAGTATAATTGTGAGTCTTAGCATACTATTTTCACTACTAAGAGGGAATAGTATTTAAAATAATTAGAAATAGAAGAAGAAGAAAAGATACTAACTGAAGAGCTTAAAAAATATAAAGTCTGAAAAGAGCAAAACTTGTAGAGCAGGTTCGTCAGTCAGAAGGGGGATTTAATATGAGTGCAGGATTGGAAATACAGCTGATTGTAATTCTTGTGGCAGGAGCCTGTTCCATATTAGGAGTTTTCCTAGTTCTGAAAAGCATAGCAATGGTATCGGATGCGATTACCCATACAATATTGCTTGGAATAGTTCTAGCTTTCTTCATTGTTCATGATCTTAACTCTCCATTATTAATTATTGGAGCAGGAATTGTAGGAGTTTTAACAGTTTATCTTGTGGAGCTGCTTAATTCAACAAGGCTGTTAAGGAAGATTCGGCAATAGGAATAGTCTTCCTTTATTATTCAGTATAGCGGTCATTTTGATTTCAAAAATATACAAAAATGTTCACTTTGGATGTAGATTCGGTTTTACTTGGGAGAGCTTGCATTTGCACCATTTAATAGAATTGAAATATTTGGATTTTTCAGTTGCAAAAGTCTAGTAAGCATATTTATAATTTTATAGTTAACTTTCTCTTTATTACAATCTTTTTAAAGAGTTAAAAATATCTACATTTGATAAAGGCTCTGGCAGTAACTTTTAGGTATGCAGCCTGTATTGGTGCATTATATCCTTATGTCCTTGTTTCTGTAACAGCAGTATACTTCCTTTTGGGGGCAGTGGGATCCATACTGGTAGTGGCTTTTTATGATAGGCCCTCCAATAACAGCATATCTGCTTACAAACGAAGCTGGAAAAATGATAGCTTTAGTTTACTTATTGGAGCAGTTGCATCAGTTATCGGATACAATATGCAATTTTTATTTGATGTATCAATAGCAGGAAGTGTATATAATAATAGGAGTATTATTTATTGTAGTAGTGATTATCTCTCCAAAAAGTGGATTAATTTCAACAATAAAGAAAAGAAACCAGAAACTTGAGTTTTCAGTTAAAAATATTGCTCATTCATATTGCAAATCATATGAATACACCTCAGAAACTGATGGATGTGGAGTGAGATACGCTGGAATGCCATTTAGATGGGAAAAAATGTTTTAAATAAAGGTTCTAAGAAAGCAATGGATAAACAAACTTATCTATATTGAAAAACAGGATCTTTTCAAATTGTCTGACTAAAGGGAAAAGAATACTGATATAATAATCAGATAATTAAAATTAGGGTTACCCTATATAATTTTATTGATATTTTAAATTATTTTTAAAACAGGAAAAATACAAATATTAATGATATATTTTTATATAATTTTTATAAAAATGAAAAAAATTAGCTTATATTTTTCTGTTTTTTGGTATTATCTTAGTATAAAAAGAAAAATCTAAGAGAAAAAATACAACATTATGAAATATAATTATGAAAATATATATCAAATATATAAAGGATTCATAGTTTGTAGTAAGGGAGGAAAAATCAAATGGTAAAAACCTACATTAGTAGCATTATCATCGTTGGTGGCGTTATCTGTACCAACTGTATCAGAAAAATTATCTACATCTGAAATGAGAAAAAATTCTATAAAACCAAATGCGGTTGAATTAAATGGAGACGCACAGAAAGATATTCGGTAACAGAGCCTGCAAAGCAGCCTACTTTAGCTTCGGATCCTGATTTGATAACAGTAGAATTGTCACAGGGATGGAACATCAACAGTAATAAAAATGATCAACAGGGCAGAAAACAAACTGCAAAATAATAAAAAAAGATGATTTTTATACCAGAACCAAAAAATGGTTGGAAGTTCAAAACTTGATATTACTAAAGTGGAATTACTTGAGTGTCAAAGCTGATGAATTGAAAATTTAAAATTAAATAGTTCAAAATTATCAGAAGAAGCAGTTCCTACATTAAAGGATATAAAAGAATATGTTGAGAAAAATGATTACGTTGTAACTATAGTTGGATATACAGACTCTACAGGAATAAATTCATATAATGAAAAACTGTCTTTGAGAAAGAGCGGAAAGTGTCAGTGCAAAATTGATAGAATTAGGATTATCTTCCAACAAGAATAATAGAAATACTTGGAAAAAGTGAGGGAAAATCCTGTAGCAGTAATGATACAGAAGCAGGAAGAAATGCCAACAGAAGGGTAGAATTTAGACTTGTTAAAGAGGAATAAGTTTATTTTAGTCATAATATATCATCTTCAATTATATAGAAGGTTTATTAATTTTTAATAAGCCTTTTTCGTAGTTTAATAGAAAAATATAGTATGTAACAACAAAAATGATGTATAAAGTAAATTATTAAATGATAAGATTTACAATTTATATCATTTTCTATAAGTGATTAAAAGTTTAAAAATTTTTATGATTTTTACATTAAGTGCTTATCATATGCCATTTTTCCAGTTCTTTTATTCTGTCAGATGTGGCAGGGTGTGTTCTAAACAAATCAGCAAGTCCCTTGATTCCTGAAAGGGGATTAACAATGAACATATGTGAGTATGCAGGATTCTAGCTTTGACATTGCAACATTATGACTATATGCCTCAAGCTTATTCAATGCATCCCTAAATAGAGAGGATTTCTGAAAAGTTCTGCTCCTGCCCTGTCAGCCATAAATTCTCTGCTAGGGAAATTGACATTTGAATAATTGCGGCTCCAATAGGGCAGAAAAAGAGAATAACATAAGAGTTCCTGTATGTTTCTACGATCTTCTTGAGTCTCCTGAATTTCCAAAAATAAGGCAAAAATCTTGCTATATTTGAAATTGCTCCTGCAAAAGTTGCGGCTATTGTGCTATAAGGATATCCCTATGCTTAACGTGTCCAAGTTCATGTCCCAGAACTCCTGCCAGTTCGTTGTCATTCATAATTTCAAAGCAGACCTTCCGTGCATACAACTGCAGCATGCTGAGGATTTCTACCTGTAGCAAATGCGTGTTAGCTGTCTTTCCGGAATAATATAAACTTTAGGCATTGGTAATTTTGCGTTAGCAGCTAAATTTTAACCATTCTGTATAATCTTGGTTATTAAGTTCTGTAACTTCCTTACCATTATATGCACTTAAAAACCATTTTATCACTGAACCAGTAGCTGAAAAGCTCATTCCGCTAGCTATCAGAAGTCCTATTAAGCATCTGATCACTATTTCCCAGTAGTCCTCCAATGGTTGTAAACAGCATAATTAATGCAAACATAAGCATTCCTGTTTTTAATGGAGTTAGCAAACATTTTTCTCCTTTATTATTTTCTTCATTATAATATATATAAGGTATTTTTCAATTAAAAGTTTAAGGAAAATAACTTGAGTTATTTTATGTGAAAAAGTATTTTGACAGTAGTCAGTTTTATGTTTATATGTTATAATAAAATAATTAAAATAGGAGATGATGAAAAAGCTATATTGTAAATAACTTTAGGGAGGAAATATAAATGAGTATGAGAAGAAATTCAAAATAATATTGCAGCAATATTGGGATGCTACTTTTTAGCAGAGTTGTACAACAGCACCCCTTACAGGAAGAAGACAGCTAAAATTAGTAGAGTGATGAAAGCGTTGCAGAGAGTTCAGTTGCGGCTTAGCAGACAATTTATAAATGAGCGGCTCAAAAATTTATTGGCAAATAATACTGCTGACGGAAAAGATTAAAGGAAATTGGTGGAAGAATATCAGAACAGTTAGAAAAATATATGAATGAAAATGGAATGTCAAAAAGGTAAATAACGTAAACTAGGAGTTTAATCTTATAAAAAGCGAGGGAATTAAATACATTTACCAATGCCTGGTGGAAAAATAGCATTCTTACAGGAATTATGCGGTTTTAAAGACAGATGCAGGTGTGGCGTTTGTTATGGGGCATGAAATAGGTCACGTTATTGGAGGTCACCATGCTGAAGGTAAAAAGTAACCAGATGACTGCTGGAGTGGTAATGATTGGAAAGGGGAGTTGTAGATGTTCTGACAGGTGGTGCAACAGAAATTATAAATAATGATTTTGTTAGGTCAAGGACTCTCAAATAGAGCCTGAAAATTTAATAGAACACAGGAATATGAAAGCAGATAAGTATGGAATGATATTTATGGCAGTGGCGGGATACAATCCTGAGGAGAGCTATAAAAGTACGAGGAAAGAATGGCTGCAAAAAGGAAATGGAAGTGGAGTTGATTTTCCTTTTCTACTATCCGTCAAGTGATAAAAGAATTCAGGCTCAAGGACTTTTTACCTGGAAGCTATGAAATATTATAGAAAAAATAGTAAAAAGATTTGAAAATAAGGAATTAGAATGGAAAATATGAAGAATAAAATAAGTGTTGCACCAATGGTTGATCAAAACAGACAGAAATTTGTAGAAATTTTGTAAGAATGATAAACAAGGATGTCACCTGTATACGGAAATGATAACGGCACAGGCTATTGTCAAAGGGTGATACTGATTATATGCTTAGTTTTGATGAGGTTAGAGAATCCCATAGTTTTACAAATATCAGCATAAAATAAAAAGGAAGCTATGAAGCAGTAAAAGATTGCAGAAGACTGTAACTATGATGAAATAAATCTTAATGTGGGATGTCCGTCAGACAGAGTTTCCGGTAATGCAATGGGAGCCTATCTGATGGCTTTTCGAATTAGTGGCTGCAAAATAGTGCATGAAATGAAAAAGCTACTAAAAAGCAGTTTCCATAAAACATAGGATGGAATTGATGGAAAGGAGTTTCTTCCGGATGATTATGGCAGAACTCTTTCTTGATAAAGTATGAAGATATGCTAATTTCATCAATATAACAGAGCAGGCAGGGTAAATAAGTATATATTATTCATGCGAGAATGCCATACTGGCGGGACTTGATCAAGGAAAACAGGGAAAATTCCACCTTTCGAGATGTGATGAGTATACAGGATTAAGAAGAAAACCTCCTGCATATCGAACTAAATGGAGGAATAAAAACTCGGTGAGCAATTGATGAGCATTTAAAAAATGTAGATTCAGTATGCTTGGGCGTGAAATTATGAACAATCCATGATACTTTCTGAATTTGGTAATATTATAGCAAAGGAAATAAATATTACGAGAGAAAGAAGTATGAAGAGATAAGCTCATATGTGAAAAATGGAAAAACAGTGCACAATCCATCTTTTCTGATGCATACACATGGTCTATTTCATGGAGTAAAGGGAGTAAATATTGAAAGCGTGAAATCAATGATTCTAAAACAGGTTCCAGAAACACTGAAGAGTTATTATTAGAGTTGAATACAGTCATTTAATGATTAGTAATATCGAGCAGGGTTAAATAACTGAGTAGGGCGATTTAAAAGATTAATAAAAATTAATAATACCTAAAAATCAGTCCTGTAACTAGTAACATATAAGAAAACAGGTGCAAAGTGAATTTCTTGCTCGATTTTAATTCGACAATGAAATAGAACTGATATCAAAATATTAAACTTTTAAGATTATAAGTAAGAAGGAAGCATTTGAAAAATAAAATTATTACAGAGAAAAATTTTTCAGAAAAAGCTGAAGACTGTAAATAATATGTTAAAGTCTGAAAAACTTGGGACAGATAGTGGAAACATGTCTTCACTATTTTTGGTAAAATATAATAAAATTCTAAAATGGAAGTTCTTCTTAAAATTTTTAAATTCAATGAGAAAGAAATGAGTTTATCTTTTCTTTTAATAACAAAGAAAATTTAATATTGATGAGGTTTGGAGAAAAATTTCTGGGAAAAGTAATGAAAAACAGGACAACGTTGAAATCAGATTTGAGGTCTGTATGATAATGTTGGATATAGATTATAAAAAATATATGTCATCTGACGAACCTGCCGAACTTATAAAACTGAAAAATAAATAAATTTGAGTGAGACAGGAATATGTATATATTATTAAAAGATGGGAAAGAGTATATAATGGAACAGCTTCAAAACCGGAAGTATAGAAATGAAATGTTTCAGGAAAGAAATTGGGTAGTCATTTATATTATATGAGAATGCTTAAGATGTGTAATAAATATGGGAAAATGAATTCTAAAAGTGAAGATATAATACATATTTGCTTTTTAAATCTTAAAAATGAAAAAGTAAAATAGGGAAAAAGGTGACTTCATCAGGAGTTAGGGATGAAGGAGAGGATAATTTCAGGCTACTGATGAATATGTTGGAAAAATATCAGTATCAGAAGAGATAAAAATATATCTCATATTTTAAAATTTAAGTTATCTAAGTACCCTACGAAAGGAAAAAGCTAATAATGAAATTATGTAGGAGTTATGGAACAGAAGATTATAGAGTAGCTGAGAGATATTTTGAGGAAAAATATTGAAAAATATCAAGGAAAAAGAAATAGAATGGAATAATAAAGAGAGCTGATAAGAGCTGTTATGGTTTATGACCTGGAAAAATAACAGAAATAAGTAAAATATTGAAAATTTAAGAAAAATATCAGGATTTGATGGATATTACTGGAGATATCGATTTGATGAATTTTAAAAAGAATATTCAGATTTAAGTGATACAGCAAAAGGAGATTATTTTGATTCGATTCATTGTATCTAATGATGAAATTCAGAATACAGTTATAAATTATTCAGAAAAACCTATAGTTTTTAAAAGTTAAATGACAAGGAAAGTAATGGAAAAGAAAAACAGGTTTTAAGAAAAATGCTGAGTTTTACAATAATTTAAAAATTATGGATAATATGATGAAGGAATATGAAAATGTTTAATAAAAAGAGATAAATTAAAGAGCTATAGTGGGTACTATTACAAATTTTTATAGATGTTTTTTAGAAAGGAGAGGAGTGTAATGATAATAAAATGAAAAGGAGGAGGCAGAAAATAGAAGAAAGAAACAGCAGACATTTTATTTTCCTGGAGGAAGTCAAAGATTCTATAGAGGTTGAAAAAGTACTTGAGGATAATATTTGTGAGGAGGAAAAATATCGCATGAGAGGGATGGAAACACAGGAGAGATGATGAGACAATTGAGTCTGGGTAAATATAAATTTGCAGTTATCCTATCGAAGTCATGGAATCAGGGAAAAGGTTATCATGTTAAAACCAGGATCAGGTATAAATCTGATAAATTAACTGAAAACCTGTCAGCAGACTTTCGAGATCAAATCATTGTTTTGTCTGCATGCTGCTGATAACAGATTCAACATTTTCGAACAGCTTTTAGAAGATATTCTGGAGAAAATAAAAACATATAGAATGTAATCAACTGTCAAAATTGATATTAAGACAGCTGTCTCAAAATAGTCAAACTAAATATAGCTACATTTTGTACTACCCAAAATCTTGGACATCAAGATTGAGTGCAATACGACGAGATTATTTTGTTGTCGTACTGATGGACGTTAAACATCTGAAACGAAGAAATAATAGTCGACAGACTTTACATAATATTCAGCATGCAAAATGACTTTTCGTGCCTGACTTTTAATTTCTTTTCAGGATAGGATATATAAAATAGAAATGAAAACAAAATTTAGGGCGTTTACGAGCTTTCAAAGGGTCAGTAAAACAGATAATTTAATATAACTACCAGTCCCAAAAATGGTTTCTGGTTAATGACAAATATAGGCCAGTAAGCCTATTAGACACTAAGGGTTGAGGTACTAGATTGGTACAGAATCCTTTCGGATCAGTGGGAAAAGCTACCAAAACAAAAACAGTGTACACATGGTACACCTCCTGATATTGAAATTACAGGTCGTTGACACTCGACCAGGTATTATAACAAAAGACTGGAAACTTCCAGCTAATTTGCCAACAGTTTATGTTAATTTCAATATAAGATTACCCTTTGCAGGGTCTACCATAAAAGGTAAAGTCCATTATATCAGATTATTGTATTTTATGCAAAATCTATTTTTACAATAAAAAATGACTATTAAACTTAATGACGAGAACGAAACAGAATTCTACAGTTGTATTTTGCTTCAGAAAATTTAAAACACAGAAGAAATCATGGATAAAATAACATTTACAAAATATATGAAAAACAGAGGAACAGAACTGAGAAAATGAGAATCAAACAAATAAGATGCCCATGAATCATTTTGAAATGATTTGTCCAAAATAGATAATTTAATATTTGCCAGTCCAAAATGGTTTCGGTTAATGACAATAAATAGGCCCAGTAAAGCCTATTAATCCCCTAAGGGTTGAGTCTGAATGGTTAAAAATAAAATAAAATCAGTACAACTATTACTTAAGCATAAGCAGTACCTTCTTGTATAGAATTTATGGCTTTTTGTGAAGCTGATAGATTATAACAAAAATGACCGGATTTTCAGCTCGTGGTCACAAAAATTTTAAATTCATACAAGTTACCTTTGAGGTCTACCTAAGGTAAATTCATTATATCAGATTATTGTATTTTATGCAAATCTAGTTTTTATCACGAGCACATTTTTCTGCTAGGATATCCGTATATAAATGTGTCAACTATTCAGGAGCTAAAATAAAGTATGAAAATGAGGAATGAAAACAACTATACAAGCCGTCTGAATTTTCTGCTTCATATTATCAATAATATCTTCAATGTTCTCATTCTTAAAATTTTTGCTATCTTTCATTTTGTAAATAGAAAAATATGATATTGTAAAAATCTATAAAAATGATATAATTATTAAAAATTCAGAAGGTATTTGAGGTAAAGCAATTGTAAAGATTTTATTGGAAAATAAAGTTTTTACTATTATTTGCTCCTTCTTTGATTTAGAAAATTGAAAAGGTAAATTTAGGAGGAAGTAAATGTTTGATGAAAAACTGGTTCAATTTTGGAACTCAACAAGTAAAAATAAGCACAGGAAAAATAACAAGACATGCTGGAGGTTCAGTAATTGTCCAATGTGGAGGAACTGTTCTGCTGTAACTGCAACTAGAAGTAAGGATGTTCAGGGAAGGTCAGGATTTCTTTCCTGCTGACAGTAGATTATATTGAAAAATTCTACGCTTCAGGAAAGTTCCTGGAGGATTTATCAAAAGGAATCAAAGCTTTCAACAGAGAAATATCATTTCAAGATTGGTAGATAGACCAATAAGACCATTATTTCCTGAAGGATTTTAAATGCGGTACATATTGTCATAACAGTAATTTTCATATGATGAAGTTAATCAGCCTGAAAATCTCTGCAACAATAGGAGTTTCAATGGCTTTTAGGATTGTCTGATATTCCATTTGCAGGAACAGTGCAGGGAGTAACTGTTGATATATTGATGGAGAATACATTTAAATCCTGCACCTGAACAGCTTGAAGCAAGTGAAATTGAACTGTCTGTTGCTGGGACAAAAGATGCAGTGACAATGGTTGAAGCAGGAGCAAAAGAAGTTTCTGAGGATGTAATGCTGAAGCTATAATGTTTGGGCATGAAAGAATAAAGGAAATTGTAGCGAACAGGATAAATTCCTGTCACAGTTTGAAGTTGTAAAATATGAGTTTGAAAAACAGGAAACTGACGCTGAAGTAAAAAGAATTTATTGACGGTTTTGCAGCAGAACTTGAAGCGGCAATAATGACACCTGGTAAATTGGAAAAATACGAGGCAATAGACAATCTTGAAATAGAACTTTTGATAAATATACTGCAAAACTTGAAGAAGAAAATAAGGAAATACCTGAAGATCTTGAAAAAGTATTTAAAAACTATTACCGTGATTTAGAAAAGAAAACAGTAAGTGATGCAATACTTTATAAAAAATATAGAACTGACGGAAGAACAACAACAGAAATCAGACCACTTGATGTGGAAATAGATACACTTCCTGTTCCACATGGTTCAGCATTGTTTACAAGAGGGGAAACTCAGGCATTGGTAGTTGCAACTCTGGGAAGTAAAAGCAGATGAGCAGATAGTAGATGGAATGGAAGATGAATCAAGAAAAAATTTCTTCCTGCATTATAACTTTCCCTCCATATTCAGTTGAGAAGCAGGATTTATGAGAGCTCCAGGAAGAAGAGAACTTGGGCACGGAAACCTTGCTGAAAGAGCATTGAAGTATGTAATGCCTTCACAGGATGAATTCCATATACTGTAAGACTTGTTTCAGAAATTACTGAATCAAATGGTTCTTCATCCCAGGCAAGTATTTGTGGAGGTTCATTGGCACTTATGGCAGCAGAGCACCTATAAAATCAACTGTTGCAGGAATTGCTATGGGACTTATAAAAAGAAGGAGACATTTACTGTAGTAACTGATATACAAGGACTTTGAAGATCACCTGGAGATACTGGACTTTTAAAGTGGCAGGACAAGAAAAGGTATAACTGCTATTCAAAATGGATATTAAAAATAGAAGGAATCACAAGGGAAAATAATGGAAATAGCATTGAGACAGGCACTGAAGGAAGAATGTTCATAATAGATAAAATGGAATCAGTTATAGGCGAACCAAGACCTGAGTTGCTGAAAACGCGCCAAAAATTGAACTGATGAAAAATAGATCCTCTAAAATAGCAGGATTAATTGGACCAGCAGGAAAAGTTATAAAAAGCTATAATTGAAGAAACAGGAGTTTCAATTGATATAGAAGATGACGGAAGGTAGCAATATTCGAAAAAGATCCTGAAATGATGAAAAAGCTATAGAGCTTGTAAAAGACTAGACTCAATCAGTGGAACTTAACGCAATCTATGAAGGAAAAGTAACAAAACTTATGAAATTAGGCATTTGTAGAAGTTCTTCCAGGTAAGGACTGACTCACATTTCTGGAAATAAGTGATAAAAGAGTAGGAAAGGTTGAAGATGTACTGAAGGAAGGACAAATTGTAAACAGTAAAAGTAATAACATTGGAAGATGAAATAAATTTAATTTAAGTATGAAAGCTTTAATTTCTAAAGAAAAATAAAGGAGAAGGTGGTAAGGATGAATCTGCCAAATAAACTTGCAACTTTAAGAATGATTTTGATAATTCCATTTGTATTTTTACTCGAAATAGCTCTGGGAACTAGCAATACGGCATTATCAATAACATTGAGAATACTCTGCATGTATTATATTTTGAGGGAGCTCAATAACAGATTATTATGATGGTCAGATAGCAAGAAAAATATAACTCTGTTACTAACCTTGGAAAAATTGATAGATCCTCTGGCTGACAAGCTCGTTATTTCAGCACTGGTAGTTCTTGCCATAAGTACAATCAGATAGCTTTTATGGATTGTTCTGATTATTATTTTTAGGAACTTCATAACAGGGCTTAGAGCCATAGTGGCGGCTGAAGGTGTTGTTATTGCAGCTGAAACGCTGGAAAATGGAAGACAGCAACGCTGATGGTAGCTTTGACGATTATTATATTAATTCCGTTAAGCTATACTGCAAATAATATTCTGTTATTAATTCCGTTAATTTTTAACGATAATTTCAGGATTGGAATATATTTTTAAATTCTAAAGATGTATTTATGTAAAATTTTTATAAATGTAGAAATAATTTTTAAAGAAAGAATAAGGTAAAAATATGGGATACAGTTTAGGAAGTTTGTATCAGAGCAATAGATTTTTATTCGTTTTTAATATTAATATCAGTTTTAGGTTCAGGGTTGATCTCACAGGAAATCAAAGGTATTTCAGACTGTTGAAAAGTTTACAGAACCATATCTGAAACTGTTTAGGATAATAATACCTATAGGAAATATGAATCTCGACATATCTCCTGTAATTGGGCTTTTTATATTAAATTACGTAGTAAAGAGAATAATTTTCTGTAATATTTTTAATAGAATTAAGGAGGTGAAACTTACTAAATGTCTGAGAGCCCTCAAACAATATATTGAGTACTATTAAATAAAAATGAATTGGAAAGATGAATATGAAAGGGATAGAGGATAATTTATGGGAAAATCTAAAATGAGCTGGAGCCAGCTTCTGATCGACAGAAAGTCAAAGACCGAGAACAAATAAGAAAAATAGTTTTACTGAAAATGGGAAAAATCATGAGAACAGGAAAAAGCAGTCAATGGATTTACGAAGTGACTTTGAAAGGGACTATCATCGTATATTGAGCAGTCCTTCCTAGAAGATTACAGGATAAAACACAGGTATTTCCTTTGGAAAAAATGATTTTATACGGACAAGGCTATACATTCGATAGAAGTGTCATCATTTGCAAAGTCTTCGCTCAGTCGGTTGCAGGGTGAAATAATGCGTCAGGGACTTGACGAAGAATTTAATCTATGAGGAAGCAAATGCAATATCAGATATTCTCTGCCAGTTCAGGTCTTCTGCACGATATTGGAACCACCATTTGGTCATTTTTGGTGAAGATACAATAAGAACATGGTTTCATAGAAATTTAGATAAAATTACTATGAAAAATTCAAAAGGGAAGAAAGGAACTTAGGGAAATACTTAATCCCCAAATGTGTGGAGATTTACTGAATTTTGAGGAAATGCACAGGCAACAAGGGTGGCGTTGCTAAGTCATTTTCTGATTGATGAAAAATGGAATGAACCTTTCACTTATGCTTTACTGAATACTCTTTATTAAATATCCGGTAGATTCTTTAAATATTGATAGAAAAGTGGCAATATAAAAACAAAAGAAAATGGGATATAATCTGCTGAAAAGATTTGTTTGAAAAATAGTTCAAAAATACAGGAACTTTGAATGAAGAAACAGGAGAAGTATATCGTCATCCTTGACATTTTTACTGGAAGCAGCTGATGATATAGCTACTGTACGGCAGATATTGAAGATGGAGTAAAAAGAAATTTATAAAGTTTGAAGAGGCTTGTAGAGACATTATGTGAAGCAATACCTGAAAATGAAAGAAGTTACACGAAGATCTGATAAGTTATAAACAGCATGCAAGGAGAGAAAATACGATGATCCCTGAATTATATGCAGTACAAAGATGGGTAGTAAAAATACAGGGAATATTTATAAGATCGGTGGTAGGTTCATTTATTCATAATTATGCTATAATGAATGGAGAGTATAAGAGGGAATCTGTTTGCAGATACAGAAAGTGAAGTTACTTTCAAAAACATTAAAAATCTTGCATATAATGAAGTTTTTGATTCAAAGGCAATTGTAAAAATGGAGGTAACAGCCAATAATATTATAAATTATTTTTAGATAACTTTATATGTTCAATCTTGTATTGGGACACGGAATATGAAGATGAAACAAGGAATAGACAGAAAATATCTTTCAATTCTATCTGAAACTCACAGGTATATTTACAGCTAGTACAGTAAAATATATGCTGATAGTGAAGAAATATCTCAAATCTCTGACAAAAGTGAAAGGGAAGAAAAGGATATATTCATATAAACTTTATTTGAGGATACTGCTTGTTACTGATTATATTTCAGGAATGACTGACAGTTTTATGAAAAACATTATATCAGGAACTGATAGGAAATTCGAATAGGAAATTTTATGAAATTTTAGTTTTAATTTTATAAAAAGTTGTAAATAAATAAACTAGACTATAATTCATTAATCTATAATATATATAAAAACTACTAAAAGTATAATAATATAATATAAATCATAAAAATACTGGTAAAACAATATACATGTATAATAAAGTAGAAGCTAAAAATAAAAATAATTTAAAGATAGTACTAGTTTTAAAATGAAAGGAAGGTCAGAAATGGTATTAGACAAGGCTGAATTAAAAACAGTATTCTCTAGAAAAATTGAGAAGACAGTGGTAAAAACTATGGAAGAAGCTCATGAATATGAAATTTATATGCAGTTTCAAGAGCAACTTTAGACTATGTAGTCGAAAAATGGTATAACACTAAAAACATATGCAAAAAGCAGTAAAACAGATATATTATTTTTCAGCAGAATTTTTGATGGGACGTTATTTAGAAACAATCTTATCAACCAGCAGATGAATAGCAATAAGAGAAACATTAACTGAACTGGGAGTAGATATTAATAAAGTTGAAGATCAGGAAATTGATGCAGACTTGGTAATGGGGGATTAGGTAGACTTGCAGCATGTTTTCTGGATTCAATGGCAACACTTAAGCTGCCAGACATGGTTACGGATTAAGATATAAATATGGTATGTTTGAACAGAGAATTGAAAAATGATTTCAGTGTAGAATACCCTGATAACTGGACAAAAATACGAGATCCATGGTCAACAAAGAGACTGGATAGAGTTTTTTGAAGTAAAATTTGGTGGGAAAATAGAAGTTCATAGAGATGAAGTAGGAAAAGAATACTCAAGAGGGTGGATACTGAAAAATGTTCTTGCAGTAGCTATGATGTACCCTATAATAGGATATGGAAATGACACAGTAAATACGCTTAGATTATGGGAAGCAAGATCACCTGAAGGATTTGACCTGAACCTGTTTAACTCACAGAAATACCTGATGGCCTCAGAAAAAGCAGTGGAAGCTGAAGATATTTCAAGAGTACTGCATCCAAAATGATACTGAAAAAGATGGAAAAATGTTAAGACTTAAACAGCAGTTCTTCTTTACATCAGCTTCATTACAGGATATCGTCAGAAGATATAAGTCAATATATGGAAATGATTTCTAAATTCCATGAAAAGGTGGCACTCAGTTAAATGATACTCACCCGGTAGTTGCAATACCTGAATTAATGAGAATTTTCCGGATTACGAAAAATTAGGATGGGATGAAGTGGTCAATATGTAAAAAGTATTTGCTTATACTAACCATACAATATTGTCGTAGCTATTGGAAAAATGGGATATTTCATTGTTCCAGCCACTTACTCAGAATTTATCAGATTGTTGAAGAAATCAACAGAAGATTTATGGATGAACTGAATGCAAGATACAATGGAGACTGGCAAAAATCAATATATGTCAATTATCGAAATGGTCAGATAAGAATGGCATGGCTTTGCAATCGTAGGTTCACATAAAGCAAACGGAGTTGCGGCTCTGCATACTGAAAACATTGAAAATTCAGAACTGAAGGACTGGTATGACTTTATCCTGAAAAATTCCTGAATAAGACAAATGGAATTACTCAAAGAAGATGGTTATTAAAAAGCTAACCCTGAACTTGCAGAAATGATAACTGAACTTATTGGAGACAAGTGGATTACAGACCTTTATGAATTGAAAAATTGGAACAGTTTATTGAAAATGACGATGTGCTTAACAGACTACTGAAATTAAGTTTAATCAACAAGAAAAATTAGCAGAATATATTAAAGAAAACAACAGGAATTGAAGTTAATCCTAATTCAATCTTTTGATGTTCAGGTAAAAAGACTTCATGAATATAAAAGACAGCTGTTAAATATATTACATATAATGGATTTGTATAATAAACTTAAGGAAAATCCATTACTTGATATAGAGCCTAGAACATTTATATTTGTGCCAAAGCGGGCAGCAGGATATAGAAGGGCAAAAGGAATTATCAAGTTAATTAATGCAGAAGCTGAAAAAGTAAATAATGATACGGATATTAATGATAAAATAAAAGTTGTATTCCTTGAAAATTACAGAGTTTCACTTGCAGAAAAAATATTCCCTGCGGCAGATGTTTCAGAGCAGATTTCTACAGCAGGAAAAGAAGCTTCTGGAACAGGAAATATGAAATTTATGCTTAACGGTGATTACTATAGGAACATTAGATGGAGCAAATGTAGAAATCGTAGAAGAAGCCGGAAGCGAAAATGAATTTATTTTTGGACTGAAGGCAAATGAAGTTGAAGAACTGCAACATAGCAACTCATATAATCCTTTTGAAGAATACAACAATGTTGAAGGACTGAAAAAGGTTATTGATCAGTTAGGTGACGGAACTTATGATGATGATCACACAGGTATATTTAGGGAATTACAGGCTTCATTACTATATGGAGCGGAAGGATCAAGACCGGATGTATATTTCTTCTGAAAGATTTCGATTCATACAGGATACACAAATTGAACTTGGAAAAGCATATGAGATAGAAGAAAACTGGGCTAAAAAGGGCTCTTAAGAATATAGCTAATGCCGGAAAAGTTCAGTTCTGACAGAACTATAATGGAATATGCAAATGAAATATGGGATGTCTCATCCTGTAGAAATAGAAAATTATATAGATTAGTATTATTGACTAAAAATATATTATCTGTTATACTTTTATAAAGAATACATAGGAGGAAAAGGAAAATGGAATACGTAAATAAGGACATGAATATAATGGAAGCAGAAAAAATATCCTGTAATAGCACAAGTTTTAATGAGATACGGACTTGATGTGTTGGATGTATAATTTCAGTGCTGGAAACATTAGGTGAAGGAATTGCTGCCCATGGATTAAAACCCTGATATTATAATAGAAGAAGTAAAAGCGATATTGGAAAAACAGGGAGAATAATTTAGAAATTCAGATTAAATTATAAAATCTTTAAATAGAACTGTTCAAAGATAAAGATTTTTCTTTTTAAATTTTGATACAGTTCTATTTTTATATAAAGTTCATATAGGCTTGTAAAACTCTTTTGTTCAATTTATTATTTTATTTCAAAAATAATTGGAAAAATATATTTTTATAATTTCTATTTGACAAAGTAAAAACACAAGTTATAATTATTCAAAGAATAAAGAAAAATTATAAGAGAAGCTATGAAACTAAAAATTGCAATTATGTCATTACGGACAAGTATATTAATGAGTGCTGCAAGTGTAGATTATCTGTCAACAACTCAGCATCTTATTTCCAGAATCCATCTCAAACAGGGAAAATATCTGTGGAAGGGAGTTTTATAACCTCAGCTGGAACAGCATTTCGGAAGATGGAACGTATTTAAACATAAATATGCAAAATTCTTAATAGAAGAATCAATGACCTTAAAAGGAAAAATATAAATCTAACAACTATGCGGAGCCCCTTCATTCAATCTTTTATATAAAAAGATAACTTTTCATTATTTGGAAATGCAAGGTAGCAGCAGGAGGAGCAACTTTTAAAATATAAAGATGGTGTGGCAGGAATAGCTCTTGCAGCAGATGCCTTCAATCAGATTACAGGTGGACGTTTAGGTGCAACTTTGACTTCAAACAATTTTAAAGGACAGAACAGATATTATCAACTGATTTTAGGAGGAGCCTATAAAGTTAATGACCAGTTTGCAATATCAGGAGGACTTAGATATGTTCTTGGTGTAAGAAAACTTAAAGGAACTGCCGGATATAGCTATAATCCATTAGTTGGAAGAATGATAGGATTAAAAGGAAATGATCTTTATATTGATTCAGAAAGAACGGCAAATGGTGTTGGAGGAACAATAGGATTTTGACTATAAACCTACTGATACATTAAACATTGCAGTAAAATATGATACTCTGCTAAAAATGAAATTTAAAGCTAAGGCAACTGAAGTAAAAGGAATGTCAATAGCAGGAAGACCATTAGGAATATCATTCTTCTATCCTGAATATGCAGATGGAACACAATATAGAAGAGATTTACCAGGAGTTCTTTCATTGGGAGTTTTCAAAAGATGTTGACAAATTTACTTTATTCTGCCGGATATATCCATTACTTTAATAAAGCTGCTAAAATGGACAGATTTAAAATATAAAGATGGATATGAACTTAATTTTGGTGTAGATTATAGAATTAATGACAAATTTACATGGCATGCAGGATTTAACTATGCAACACAGGAGACCAAGAACACTTTCACAGATGTAGAATATGCTGTAAATTCTCAGATATATGCTACTGGACTTACTTATGCTCAACAGAAAATCTAGAATGGAAATTTGGTATAGCTCTGCGTCATAATTCTGCCAACGGTGAAAAGGAAAAATACTGCATTAAGAGGAGTATTACTTGACAAATCACAAGTTAGGTATGATAAATCAATAAATGTATTTACAGTAGGGTACACACACAAATTTTAGTTATAAATTCAGACTAATATAAAATAGGCTGTCTCAAAATTGAAAATACAAAAACATATTTATTCATTTACTATACTTTTCACTTATACAAAAACAGTCATTCATAAAAGTAAAAAGTCAAAACACACCTGCAAAAATCAGGTTGTTGACTTTTTCAAATTCATTTCAGTTTTGCATTGTGAAATTCTAAATAACTCATAAATATAGTTTTTACAGTATTTTTAATTTTTGAGACAGCCCTTTTGTTATATAGGCAAAATTTATTGTATAAAAGTATGTGGACTTAATCAGATATTTACTGTATAATATAATAATAAATATTTAACTTGAAAACAGAAAATATAGAAGGAGCTGATGAGCAGGAGTACTTTCATAGTAGACACTCATTCTGAAAATTTTTCCGATGCTAGTGTAGGAGTTCTAATTCTGGACAATTTAGATAATACAAAGGAATCTTCAGATAAAGTGATAAAGTTATTGGAAAATTCAAATGAAGAAGCCAAAAAGCATCTCAACTGAGGCACAGCTGAGTCAAAATCTGGTTATTTCTGTATGGAGGGAAGCTTTATCAGAAGTTCAAGACTAAAAAGGGTACGTGCAAGTATTGAAGCCTTCTTAAAAAGAGTTGAAAAGGGAAATGGTGTAGGCACAATTAATCCGTTAGTCGACATATATAATTCCATTTCATTGAAATATGGTATGCCTTGTGGAGCTGAAGATATAGATACATTTGAAGGAAACCTTGTTTTAGGTGTAACTGAAGGTGGAGACGAGTTTTATGCATTAGGGGATGAAGAAAACTCACCTACACTTGAAGGAGAAGTATGCTACAGAGATGATAAAGGAGTCTATGCGCTGTTGTTTCAACTGGAGAGATGGAAAAAGAACAATGATTACAGAAAATACAAAGAAGGCATTCTTAGTTATTGAAGCTGTAAATTCTGACAGGGATGAGGAAATAGTAAAAGCCCTTGAAGAGATAGCAGTTTATGCAGGAGAAGAGCTTGGAGCACAGAAAGTAAGACTGGAGTTATTGAAAAAGACAATAATACATGGAATTGTAATATTTGATTTATATGATTAAAATATATTTTGTATGGGGTGACTTATGGATTTTAAACATGTCAAGGAAAAATGAAGAAAAATCTGTTTTAGAGAAAAAGGAAAAGTAGATCAGGATTTCTGGAGACAGAAATATCATCTGCAGGGAATTGTAGGATTGATTAACGATCCAAACGGATTTTCACAGTTTAAGGGAAATATCATCTTTTTATCAATGGAATCTTTAAAAACAGACCACACTGCAAAAATACTGAGACACAGTGTGAGTGATGATCTGCTTCATTGGGAGAAAAGTACAGCTTTAGACTGATACATGGTATTCTAAAAATGGAGCATATTCAGGAAGCGGAATAGTTATAAATGAAAAGCTTTATCTGTTTTATACGGGAAATGGAAAGGATGAAGAAGGAAACAGAAGTTCCTATCAATGTTTTGCAATTTCAGAAGACGGGGACAATTTTGAAAGACTTGAACCAAGTATAGTAAATCAGCCTGATGGATACACAAGACACATAAGAGATCCCTAAAAATTTGGGGAAAAAGATGGGAAATATTATGCTGTTATTGGAATACAAAGTGAAAAACTTGAAGGGAAAGCAGTTTTATACAGTTCAGAAAATGAAGGACTGGAAATATTTAGGTGAAATCGCAGGTGGAAACAAAGAGACTTTAGGAGATTTTGGATACATGTGGGAATGTCCTGATTATTTTCAGTTAAAGGATGAAAAAACAGGAAAAGTTGTCGATATACTGGCAGCATGTCCTCAAGGTCTTGAACCGCAAGGAGATTTGTATAATAACAAATATCAGAGCGGATATTTCTTTGGAAAATTAGACTATGAAAAGCCTGACTTTGAAATAACTTCTGAATTTACTGAACTTGACAGAGGACATGATTTTTATGCGCCTCAGACAATGGAAGATGACAAGGGAAGAAGAATTATTGTTGGATGGATGGGAGTTCCTGAAGAGGAAGACTATCCTACAGTTAAAAATGAATGGCTTCACTGCCTGACTTTACCTCGTGAATTGAAGGTAATAGATGGTGTACTTTATCAGCTGCCTATAGATGAAATGAAGAGCATAAGAGGAGAAAAAACAGAATTTAACGGAACAGTAAATGGAGAAACAGAAGCAGGAAAAGGTACAGTATATGAAATAATAGCTGAATTTTTCTGATTTTTCAGATGATTTTGGGCTTAAATTGAGAACTGACGAAAACAGTGAAACAGTAATAAAGTTTGATTATAAGGAAAAGAAGCTTTATTCTGGACAGAAGCAGAGGGAACAGCCTCGATAAAAAGCCCAGAAAAGTGTATTTAGTGATATTGAAAAGCTGGATTTTAAGAATATTTGTAGACAATTCATCTGTAGAAGTATTTGTAAATGGTGGAAAGGAAGTATCAGTTCTAGAATTTTTCCTCAGAAAAATGCAGATGGAATAAAGGTCTTTTTCTGAAGGAAATGTAAATATCAAAATTGAAAAATGGGAATGGCAGGATTAGAAAGTAACAAATAAAAATTATAAATTAGGAATTACTAAGATGAGAGAAAAAGAATATAAAATTAGATGCAGTAAATTTACTGGATGAGATTCAGAATGGAAAAATATAGTAATATTCAGATGAATTATTATTTTCAGCTGGAATGAATACTCAGAAAAGGGAATTCACAACAAATATAATAAAATGTAACTCTTAAAAACCTTATATTTGTAGATTATGTGCTGGCCAAACTGTAAGAAATATTCAGAAACGTAAAAATAGCAGTTTCTGAGAATATCAGCGTCCCAGATATTGTTTTGATGGATTCTGATAATGCAGGAGATAGTTTATGAAGCGGGAGAAATTTCCAAAATAATAAATAAACATCAGACAGATTTGTAAATGCGACTTTACAGGCGATTATTAAAAATAAGGAGGAAATTATAAATGCCATACCTGAAGATAAAAGGAAGGTATAATTTCATTCATATCCTCAATGGTTTGTAAATAAGCTAAAACTGATTATCCTGATGATTATATAGGTATAATGAAAGCCTATAAGGAACGTAGCTATCTTTCTGTAAGATATAACAGAAAGAAATTGAGTAAAAGAAAATTTCAAAAAATATTATCGGAAGTAAAAAGTGAGTTTTATTTTCTGCTGATGAAGTGTACTACCTTTCAAATGGAAATATACTTTTCAACAGATGAATATAAAAGAGGAGATATTATAATACTAGTGATAGCTTTTCTTCACACATTGCAGTAAAAATTTGAATGTGTCGGAAGAAGATACTGTTCTTGATGCTCTGTGCGGCTCCTGGAGGGAAGTCTCTGGCAATATTACAGACATATACTCCAAAAATTGCTTCTGGCAACAGACATACATGAGCATAAAATAGAAGTAATGAAAAATAAAAGAAAAATACGGCTATGATAACTTTGAAGTAAAAGCTAAATGATGAGCAAAAGATTGATAACCTGGATATGAAGTTTTGATAAAATATTACTTGATGTTCCATGCAGTGACTTGAGTTTTACGTAAAAAAACCTGAGAAAATATATAATCTGACATCTGATGATATTAAAAATTTGAAGAAATTGCAGAAAAATATTTGATAGTGCATATTCGTGCCTAAATGACGAAGGAGTAATTTTATAGCATATGTACTTTTTACTAAAAATGAAAAATTCAAATAATCTGCAGTATTTTTAGAAAAAATATGATGATTTAAAAAGTGGAAGAAATAGAACTACCTGAAAATGTAATTATTAATAAAGATGAATTTGGTGGAACTTATATAAGCTATAAAAATCAGTTTTTAGATGGTTTTTATATAGTTGTTGAAAAATAAAAATAAATTTTAGAAAGGATATCCGATATGCAATTTAATCTGAACAGTGATGTCAGCTTTATATTGAACAACTGAATAAAAACGGAAGCGGATTTCTTGTTGGCGGAGCTGTCAGGGATAGATAATAGGACGTAATCCTGGAGATTATGACTTTGCAACGGATATTGAATACAGCAGGCTGAGGAAAATATTCGCAGATTACAGTCCAAAAAGAAGTGGGAGCCCATTTTGGAATACTTATGATAAAAGCTAAATGGAAAAACTTACGAAATTGCCAGATTTAGGAAGGAAAAAGGAGTATACAACAGTAGACATCCTAAGGAAATTAAATTTATAAAACAGTATAGATGAGGATCTTGCAAGAAGGATTTTACAATAAATGCACTCTGCATATAATGAAAAACCGGAATTATAGATTTATACAGAGGAAAAAAGGATTTAAAGTACAAGACAATAAGATTTGTAGAAATCCTAAACTTCGTATAGAAGAAGATAGTTAAGGATAATGAGGGCATTCAGATTTATTTCAAAACTTGGTTTCAGCCTGGATAAGAAAAACAGCTGAGGCTATTTATGAGAAAAAGAAGGTTTCTGCAAAATTTCAAAGGAAAGAATTTTTGATGAACTTAGCCAGATTCTTTTTAGGCCCTTATGTAAAAAGGCATTATATGAAATGAAAAAAATCTTGGAATACTTGAGTTTATAATACCTGAATTCAGATATACATATAAATTTAATGTTGGTGATTTTAAAATAAAACTACTCTTTTCAATCATATTGTAAATACGGTAGGGTTCTGTAAAAGAGATTTGATTACCAGACTTTGCAGCTTTGTTTCATGACCTTGGAAAAATAAATACGCGAATAATAGATGCTAGAGGAAATTCATTTTATTATGGGCATGAAAAGGAAAGTGCACTTTATTGCTGAGGAAAAAGCTCCGTCATTTGAAGGCTTCAAAGGATATAGTTTTTCAGTGAGGAACCTAATATTGAATCATATGGTAATGGATAAGGATTTATCAGTAAAAGGCTTGAAAAAAACTTATTATGGAGCTTGGTAAGGAAAAATCATGGAAGACTTTTTGACCTGCTTTTTGCAAAATGTGAATTCTAAAACTGATTTAGACAGGGAAAAAGAGAAAGCTTTTTAATTGAAGGTTTAAAGGATAGAATAGAAAGAAATAGAAAAATGGGAAAAATTCTGATATAAGGGAGATTGAAATATCAGGAGTAGATTTAATAAATTTAGGTTTTCACGCAAAGGAAAATAGGTAAAATAAAAAGTGAAGTATATGATTTGATTTTTGGGTGAAGAACTTGAAAATGAGAAAGAATCAATAATAACTTATTTATCTGAAAAATATAAATTAGGTACATTTAAGAGGGAGAAATCCCTGGGAGCTGTTGTTTATAATCCTGATAAACAGGCATTTTCTAATAATAAAAAAATGCTAAATGGGAACTGGGGATTTCTAAAGGACATACTGAAGATGAGGAAACAGATATTGAAACTGCCCTGAGAGAAGTAACAGAAGAGACTGGAATAAATATAGAAATAGTGGAAGGATTTAAGAAATCTATTAAATATATTCCTTTTCCCTGGAGTTTTAAAGGAAGTTATATTTTTCATTGGAATAACCAGGAAGAAAAGGTTACCATTGATAAGAATGAAATAGAAGATTATATGTGGTGCACTTACGGGGAAGCCTTAAAAATGATAACTTACAAACCTCAGAGGGATGTAATGGACAGTCATTGAAATTTATTAAAAATTACTACGGAGGTGATAAAAATGATATATATGGATAAAGCGGCTACTTCCTATCATAAACCTGAAGAAGTGGCAAAAGCTGTATACGAAGCTGTAAAGGCTACTGGAAATAGTGGAGAGGAGCTAATTCCGCTTCACTGAACAGTACGAAAAATGCTTTATGACACAAGGGAGAAAACTTTGTAAACTTTTTAATGGAAAGGATTCTTCAAGAACAGCATTTACCCATAATGCAAACTAGAAGCGTTAAATATTGTGATTAGGGGTTTATTTAAGGAAGGGGATCATATTATTACTACAGAAGCTGAACATAATTCGGTTCTGAGACCTCTTTACCGTAGTAGAAAGGAAGAAAATACAGAACTTACCTTTATAAAATGTGATAAAGAAGGAAGACTTCTTATTTCAGAAATTGAAAAATATAAAGGAAAATACTAAGGCTATTATATGTACTCATGCTTCCAATCTACAGGGAAATATAATGGATATTGAAAAAATAGGAAAAATATGCAAAGGAAAAATAATCTTATTTTTTTATTGTTGATGTATCACAAAGTGCAGGAAGTATACTGCAGATATTGAAAAACAGAACATTGATGTATTGTGTTTTCACAGGACACAAGAGTCTTTATGGTGCTCAGGGGACAGGTGGCCTATATGTCAGGGAAGGAATTTTGATTGATCCCCTAAAAGTTGGTGGAAGCGGAATAGATACATATAATACTGAACATCCTGCTGAAATGCCTGAAAGACTTGAAGCTGGTACTTTAAACAGTCATGGAATTGCAGGACTTAGAGCTGGGACTGGACTTTTATAAATAAGACAGGGTCTTGAAAAAATTCACAGTAGGGAAAAAGAACTCATGTGGAGATTTTTACAATGGAGTAAAAGATATAAAAAATATTAAAATTTATGGAGAGTATTTTAATACTGATGGTAGGGCGATTGACAGGATTTCCATCGTTACAATTAATTTAGGGGATATTGACTCTGCCGAAATATGTGATATACTTAATGAAGAGTATGATATTGTTACGAGGGCGGAGGACATTGTGCCTTTAATGCATAAAGCCTTAGGAACTGAGGTACAGGGAGCTGTTAGATTCAGTTTTTCCTATTTCAACACGGAAGAAGAAATAGATACGGCGATTAATGCAATTAAAGAAATAGTGGAACTCTTTTAAGTGTTTTTAGTTCTTGTGAAAATAATATTATATAAAAATACTATTATAAGGGAGAGATTTATATGGAATTTATTAATTCTAAAAAGGTCAGTTTGCTTTTTGGTGTATTAGCAGGATTAACTGCAGTTGTTTTGGCGATGTCTGGGAACCCTAAGAATATGGCTATTTGTGTAGCATGTTTTATAAGAGATATGGCAGGTTCAATGAAGTTTCACACAGCTGCGGTAGTCCAGTACTTTAGACCTGAAATAGTAGGATTTGTTCTGGGGTCATTTATAATTTCTAACTTTACAAAAAGAATATAAGGCAACAGGAGGATCATCACCTGTAATAAGATTTTTTTCTCAGGTGGCAATGATGATAGGTGCCCTTGTATTTTTTTAGGATGTCCTTTAAGAATGATTATACGTATGTCAGCAGGAGATCTTAGTGCATATGTTGGATTTATAGGACTTCTGGCCGGTATAGCAACTGGAATTTTCTTCTTGAAGAGAGGATATTCCCTAGAGAAAAAAGTAGAAATAAAGAAAGAAAATGGATATATATTTCCTGCAGTGCTGGTTTTATTGCTAATATTAGTGCAACAACAGGGTTATTTGCTGCAAGTCAGAAAGGTCCTGAAGTGTGCATGCACCTCTGCTTATTTCTTTAGCAGGTGGTATCGTATTTGGTATTGTAGCACAAAGAGCAAGAATGTGTTTTGCAGGAAGTTTCAGAGATATACTTCTATGAAAAATTTTGAATTAGCAACTCCAATTTTTGGAATATTTATTGTAATGCTTATTTATAATTTAGCAACAGGAAATTTCAAATTTGTTGCTTATGGTCCAGTAGCTCACCCTCAAGTAATCTGGAACATCTTTAGGACTATATGTAGTTGGTCTTGCCGGAATACTTATAGGAGGATGTCCATTAAGACAGTTAATTCTTGCAGGCCAAGGTTCATCTGACTCTGCAATAGCTGTCCTGGAATGTTCGTAGGTGCAGGTGTGGCACATAACTTCAATTTAGCAGGGGCAGCTGCGGCAAAAGCAACAGCAACAGCTCCGGCAGCAGCAGGAGGACCTGGAATAAATGGTCAACTAGCAACTATAATCTGTATAATATTCTTACTTATTGTAGGATTTATAGGAAGTAAGAAGAGTTAATAATGAGAAAAAGAATTAAAGGCGGTAGTAGCATTTCACACTACCGCCGAAGCTATGAAATTTGAAAAAGGCATGCAAGAGGGAAAAAGTGAAAGGACGTCTAATAACAGTCCCAAGAGAAATTTCTGCAGGATGTGGATTTGCGTGGTGCTCTGATTTAGAGCTGAAAGAAAAATTGAGAGAAGTATGTAAAAATGGAAAATATCGATAGTGAAATCTATGAAATATATAGATAAACAAAAACTATATTTAATCATTTATTAGAATTTTACTCATATAAAACAGTATTCATTAAGAAAAAAATCAAAAACTCGTCTAAAGGTTCAGATAGATGATTTTTCTAAATTCATTTCTGTTTTAAATTGTAAAATTTTAAATAATTTTTAAATATAGTTTTTTTATATAGTGAAGCCACTTTAAAGTTAAACCGATAATTTCATTTATATGAAATAATTAGTTTGATATTAAAGAAGTTTCACTATATATTCTTCTATAAACAAAGGGAAAACAAATGGAATATATTCTGAAAAAGATTATAATTAGATTAAAAACATGGAAAGATGCAAAAAGGGAGATGGTATTGATGTTTATTTTAAGAATGCTGCTGGAAAATAGTAGTAATGATTAGGGTTATGTGTTATTGCGGGATTAGTTGCAGTGAAGATAATTTTTAAGAAGAAAGGCAAGAAAAATTATCAATAAAAAGTAAAAACTGTTGTATTTGATGTGAGCAAAGTGAAGGAAGATGTGGGCAATTCCAGCAATAAAAAGGGAAAGATGAACTGGCATATTATGAGATATTACAAGGATTAAATGATATTGCTGAGGATAAAAATATAAAAAGTAATAATTGATGTAGATGAACTTAGCTTAACCTTTTTCCCAATTGGAGGAAATTTCAAAAATTTTTTGATAAAATTAGAAAAAAATAAGAAAGTTAGTAGTAATAGGAACGCTTTTTGAGGAAAGCAAATATAGACAGGCATTGCTTGCAGATAAGATTTATATGCTTTGATACAAGACAGTCGACATTTATTTTTAGAGGATATCTGCATAAGGAACTTTATTTAAAGTCATTTCTGGAAAAATTTGGAATAAAAATGAATGTGCTTCATATCGGGAATTATAAGGTTGCAGGAGAAAAATACAATCATAATGAAATGTCTGAAGAAAAGAAGGAGTCTATAAAAAAATATAAAGGATAAGGTTTTTGAAGGCTCAGTGAAATTGGTAAAAGGATAAAAGGGGAACTGATATTGAAGAAGAAATACTGAATGGTAATCTCATTTTTGCTGGAAAAAGAAAAAGCAATGGAATATAAACTGATTGACGGCGTTGCAGATTATGATGAAATTGGAATAAATTACAAGGAAGATACTGTTTCGCTTGAGGATTATGTTTCAATGTCAAAAGAGAAAAAGAGAAGGCAAAGGATACAATCGCAGTAATAAATCTTGAAGGTGTCATAGATGGAAGAAATTCTAAGAAAAAGCATTACTTACGAAAATGTATGCGATAAGCTGGAAATATTGGAGGAAATGAAAAATTTAAAAGGGCTTGTATTAAGAATAAATTCTCCTGGAGGAAGTGCCCTGTTTCTGAAAAAAATATATAAGAAATTGAAAAACTGACTGTACCTATATATGTTTCAATGGGAGACCTTTGTGCCAGTGGTGGATATTATATTGCTACAACTGGTCAGAAATTATTTTGCAAATAATCTTACTCTGACAGGTTCAATCAGGGGTTGTCATGATGTATCCTGAAGTTGTGGAAACTTTGAAAAAGCTGGATGTCAATCTGGAAGGTTTTCGAAAAAGGGACAGGATTTGATATGCTGAATCCGTTTGATAAACTGGGGAAGATTCAAAAGAAAAGATAATTTACAATATGAATGAAGTATATACTGAGTTTAAGGAACATGTAATGAAAGCCAGAGGAATGAATGATGAGGAACTTGAAAAAAATTGCACAGGAAGAGTGTGGCTGGGAAGTGAAGCCAAAAATATCAATTTAGTTGATGAAATCGGTTCCCTTGAAGAATGTATAAAATCAATGGCAGATGATTTAAAAACTGGATAAGTATAAAGTAAGAATTATAGAACTGACACAGACTATTAAAAGAAACTTTGACAGATATAAAATTACCGTTTGTATCTGAAGAGATTAAGGAAAAAAATTGAATTTTTACAGGGAAATATGAATCAGGTTCTGTATTATGAAAATGATTTTGAATTGTAGGTATTTTTAGAAATAAAGATAAATGACGTTGAGAAATAAAGATATTAATTAATATCCGTTACTCAAGAATATCGTTTACATTCTTTAAAAATTGTGATATAATTAATACGTAGAATAGAAGAAGGAAAAAGTTGCTTTTTATAAGAAAAAAATTCTTAATAAAAAGATAGAGTTTAGAATATTTAGCAAAAGATTAGATAAATAAAAAATTTTATATAGGAAATAAAAAGAAGGAGGATATACCAATGAGAAAATTGGAAAAATTTAAAAACCTGAAAGAGTTTTTACTATTTTGAGGAAATATCCAAAAATACCTAGAAATTCTTATGAAGAAAAAGGAAATAAGCGACTTCCTATGAACTTTGGAAAGGAACATGGACTTGAATGCTATCGTGACGATAGTTTTCAATGTTATTTTAAGAAAAAGGCCAGCCCTGGGTATGAAAAATTCACCTAAGTTGTTTTACAAGGGACATACTGACATGGTGTGTGAAAAGAGCTGAAGATAGTACTCATGACTTTTAAGAAGGATCCTATTAACCTGATAGTAGATGGAAAAATATCTGAGAGCAGATAAAACTACGCTTGGTGCCGATAACGGAATAGCTGTGGCAATGATGCTTGCTATAGCTGAAGATGACAAGCTTTGAACATGGACCGATGGAATTTTTATTTACTACTTCAGAAGAAATAGATTTAGGAGGGGCAATGGCTCTTAAATCTGGAGTATTGCAGGGAGATATGCTTATAAATCTTGACTCTGAAGAAGAAGGAATACTTACTGCAGGTTCTGCAGGAGGGGAAAATATTGATGTAATACTTCCTATTAAAAAGTAACTTCAGATGTAAATTTCAGCTATAAGATTAAATTACAGGGATTTTTGGAGGACATTCAGGTTCAGAAATCCATAAAAATAGAAAAAATTCAAATAAAGCATTAAATGAAATTTTAAATCTTTTAAATGAAAAATCTGATATTTATCTAGTTTCAGTATCTGGAGGAGGAAAGGACAATGCAATTCCAAGAACTGCAGAAGCTGTAATTTCTTCCAAGGAAGATGTAAAGAGTATAATAGAAGCTAGCAAAAGAAGTAAAGGAAAAATATATAAAAGATGAACCTCAGACAGAAATACTGGTTGAAGAAGTTGATAAAAATAACTGAAACTTTGGATAAGGAATCTGCTGACAAGTATATTCATCTGCTTGAAGAAATTCTACCGGAGTGTACAGTTTCATGAAGGAATACCCTGAAATTGTTGAAGCTTCTGATAATCTGGCAATAGTAATAACAGGAGAAGATAATATAAGAATTATAACTTCAATGAGAAGTTCTGAACCTCACGTTCTGGAAGAACTTAAAGGAAAAATAGTTGCAATTGCTGATAAATACAATGCAAGTTATGAATTTTCGACAAAATATCCTGAATGGAGATACAGATCTGAATCAGTTTTAAGGAAAAAGCGGTAGAAACATGGAAGGAACTTACAGGAAAAGACATGATAGTTCAGGTAATCCATGCGGGACTTGAATGCGGTGCCATTATGGAACACTATCCTGACATGGATTTTTATAAGCATAGGTCCTGATATGCAGGGATGTACATACTCCTGAAGAAAAACTTGATATAGTTTCAACAGAAAAATTTATAATTATGTAACTAAACTATTGAAAAAATCTAAAAATAGTAAATTAAATAGGTAACTAAGAGAAATATTTGCAAATCACTTTTTAAATAATATTGAACAGAAAAATTAAAGATAAAAAGCAAAAATACTCCATCTTTTTATGCTAAATTAATAATCCTGTAAGATTTCAGTTTGGATTATTTTGCACTGGAGTATTTTTATTTATATATCGAAAAATTATATTTATCAGAAAATATGGTATAATATAAGTATAGAAGTATAAACAATAATTTAGGAGCTGAGGTTATGAGATTTGGTATAATCAGGGACTAACTGGATTACTGACAAACTGCTTGATGAGGAAGCCAGATTGAAAATTTTGAACTGACGGCAGTATATTCAAGAACTGAAGAAAAAGCCAGGAATTTGCTGATAAGTATAATGTTAAAAATATTTTTACTGATTTGAAGAAAATGGCTGAAAGTAATTTGATTGACGGAGTTTATATTGCTTCGCCAAACTCTTTCCATTGTGAACAGAGTATACTGTTTCTGAAACATGGGAAAGCGGTTTTATGTGAAAAACCTTCAACCTCAAATTCTTTTGAGCTGGAAAAGGTTATAAATGCTGCAAAGGAAAATAATACTTTATACATGGAGGCCCTAAAACCACATTTATCCCTACTTATAATGCCTTAAAGGAAAAATCTTCATAAAAATTGGGAAAAATAAGAAAAGTTGTAGCAAACTACTGTCAGCATTCATCCAGATATGAAGACTATAAAAAGGTGATGTTAAAAATGCCTTTAAAAAGGAATTTTCAAATGGAGCATTAATGGATATAGGAGTCTCATCCTCTGTTTTTGTAATCTTTATTTGGAAGTCCTGATAAAATAACTGCTGACGGACTTATCTTTGAGAAATGGAAAGGAATTGATGGACAGGGAAACAGTTAATATGATATATGATGAAATGGAAATAACGATTCTTTATTCAAAAATTTGCCAATTCCTAGTTTACCAACTGAAATTATGGGGAAGATGGTTCACTTCTGATAGAACATGTTTCGAAATGGATAAGCTCTATTTTATAAAAAGAGGAAGCGGTGACAAGACTGAGTTAACATTGCCAAGGAAAGAAAATTCAATGTATTACGAATTGAAACACTTTGTTGATTTATATGACGAGAATAAAAAAGAATCCCCTATAAATAGTTTTTCACTATCTTTAGAAGTTATGGATATACTGGATAAAATAAGAGAAAAGATAGAAATTGTATTTCCGGCAGACAATAAAAATAAAAACTTATGTTATTTTTAAAGAAAAAAATAATGTATAATAAATATATAAAAAGCGAAGGAGTAATCTATATGAAAAAGTATTGTTTTTGTTAATGATGTTATTTGGAGCGGTTAACAGCTTTTTCTGCCCATGTCTTAAAATAACAAAAATGTCGGTATGTTTACAGATAAGGAAATGATAAATCTTGTATCAGGAAGTTATAATACTGATACTCAGCTGGCTGTTGTTTCCAAAAAGCAAAAAGGAAGCAATCAGGAATCAACAACAAAGGCTGAAAATGATGCAAGACTTACTTTACAGACTACAATCAAGGAATATTCCTATCTGGTATTGAGTACATATTTGAAGGAAGCAGGAGTAACTAGGACATGGTTTTGATACTAAAAAATGAAGGATATAGCTGATCAGATAGCAAAGAAGCTTTTGAGCTCAGCTATTCAGAAAGGAAAAATGGATAACAGGGCGTAATGATACTGTAATGCTTTTATCTTATAGAAAAAGGAAACTGTAAGAAAAATGTCGGCGAAGGCATTTGAGGAAAGATTGACAAATCTTATAGATAAACTGACAGAATACAGAGGTGTGTTTGAAACTCTTAAAAATAACTGAAGGAAAAATAACTGTTAATAGATGAATACAATAAAATAGAAAAACTCATTGAAATGACAAAGAGCATTTTAATGAGTTTTTATTTATTATGTGCGTTTTTATAAGTAGTTTTAAAAAGCTGTAATTTATTGCAAGCAGTCCAAAGATTACTCCTGGTAAAATTTGCAGCTGCAAGAGGGTAGTCTCTCTTTTCTTTTTAAAAGTCCATAACTTGTCCATATTGTACAGTTAATTGCCGCTGCTAAAAGGTTGTAGGAAAAATGTTTTATTTCATGTAAATTTCCTAATATTTGTGGAACATAAGATACGTACATTATTACAGAAAGCATTGTTCCAATCCACCCTAAAATTTTTTAGATTTCTTTCATTCATATTTTTCTCCTATCTTAAAAAGAAATTGTTTGTAAAGTGTATCATAATCTATTAAAAAGTCAAAAATTTTTATATACATATTTTTATTGAAGAATATGAAATTTTGTAGTATAATGAACCGAAATAAATTAGAAAGGATAAGAGGGAACTGGAAATAAAAGGAGATAGATGTATAAATGAAAACAAATTTTTCAAGATTTGCCATGCTTTATGGGTGAAGAAGGAATAGAAAAACTGAATAAATCAAGTGTAATTGTGTTCGGGAATAGGTGGAGTAGGTCTCATATGTGATAGAATCTCTGGTAAGGTCGGGAATTGGGAAAAATAACTATGGTGGACTTTGATGAGATTTCAGAATCTAACATTAACAGGCAGATTCATGCATTAAAAAGTACAGTTGGGAAAATCAAAGATAGAAGTAATGAAGGAAAGAATTTTAGATATAAAATCCTGAATGTGAAGTTATTCTGAAAAAGAAACTTGTTTTTGAAAAATGTATCTGAAATTTTTGGAAGGAGATGGTAAAAATATGATTTTGCTGTTGATGCTATAGATGTTGTTTATAGTAAAATTCACGATTATTGAATATTGTATGAAAAATAATATAGAAAAATAATATCATCAATGGGATTTGGAAACAAAGATACATCCTGAAAAATAGAACTGTTCTACTATAGAGAAAGACTCTGTCTGTCCTATGCAAGGACTGTGAGAAGGATTTTCAAAGAAAAGGAATTAAAGGGCTTGTAGTTGCCTATTCACAGGAAAATAATCTTAAGCCTCGACAAATCAGACTTATATGCCAGTGAAGAACCTACTGAGTTTAGGAAAACAATGAAATGCCAAATAAAATTACGCCTGGAAGCAATGCTTTTGTGCCAGGAACTGCAGGACTTGTAATATCTGCCTATGTAATAAGAAAAACTTTTAGGAATGGAGTAGTAAATTTAAGGAGGGTGATTTAAATGCTTTCAGATTATAAAAAGAATAAAAATAAGATTATAAAAAATTGCAATAATAACAGGGAATTGTCTTCTGTGTATTTGGACTAATGGATAAAATATTTGAAAAATACTATTTTCAATTTATTTAAAAAAATTTGACAAAAACCATATTTGGAAAAAGGCTTATGAAGAATCAAAAAATTGTTCTTTACTTTTGTCATTATTGAAAGGAACAGCTGATGTCATTGAAGGAAGTACAGTTAACGTAAATATGATACTTGGAATGAACGTGGAGATAGGAGATATTAGTAAAACCTATTTATGATATAATAAATACAATATGGCAAATATCACTGGCAAGTGTAGTTGTTTTAAAAGCTGGAAACAATTTATTACGAAATATTCAGGGTGAAAAATAGCGTCAATTCTGATTTTTATTTCGTTGGTTGCTTATTTTCCGTATACTTTTTACCAAGAATAAAAATTACAGAAATCTTTCAAAAAGTATCAAAAATATACGTTTTTCTTTACTGATTTTTATTTATATTCTTCTACCAAGTGCAATTTTTAATAAGCTCAGGAGTATCAAACTATTTTGAAAATGAATATAAGAAACCTGCCGTTGCTGAGTTGAACTGCAAGTCTTGACAACTGAATAAAGTTAAGGATGGATTGTTTGTACTTGAACAGTCAAAAGGATTATTTAATATACCTGGCCAGATTGAAAAGTGCCAAAAAGAAAGATTTAACGGTTTTGGAAATGAAATAAACAATGTTTCAAAAAGCCTTACAGACAATACTCCTATAATAATAGGAATAACACTGCTTTCCTATCTGATTATACATTGCTTGTAGTTGTATTCCTATACAAGCTGATGAAGGATATATTCTGGGGAAAAATTGAAAAATAGAAATAAAAAGAGGATATTCAAAAATTAAATGTATTGTATGAAAAAACTATATTTATTCATTTATTAAATTTTACTCATATAAAACAGTCATTTATTAAGAAAAATCAAAAACTCGCCTAAAAGGCTCAGACAGATGATCAAATTATTTCTGTTTTAAATTGTAAAATTTTAAATAATTCTTAAATATAGTTTTTCACATTAATATTTTATTTTTAGATATCCTCTTTTTAATTTCTAGTATTGGGATATTCCCAGATTAAATCCGTTTCTGCCACAGGAACGCCTCTCAAGTCATAAGCAGTCCAAGTTCCGTCAGAGCATAATTTCTTATTTTTCCTTTAAGCTTTATAGCACCGTTATTGTAATATTGTTCGAAATTCCATTTCCATTTACAAGTTCAGCTTTTCTTTTCTTTTGATCCATCAGGATATTGTCCTTTAATTGATTTTACCTACCATAATCATAAGTTTCAGTAAGTCTTTTTATGTTTCTTCCTTCTGAAGCAGGATAGTACCAGTTCCATTCATTATCCTTACATTATCTACGTATGTACCTTCAGCTTTTAGACTTCCGTCTGTATAGTATGAAACTGATCTTTCCATTTTTCTTCCATTTCTATAAACATCTTCCTGTGTTTTTATTCCATTAGCAAATTTTCACTTCAGTTCCTTCTTTTACACCGTTATTATATTCAGTTGCCGAAGTTAAACTTCCTTTATCATCAAATTCATATCTTGCACCATCTAAAATACCGTTTCTATAATTACTTTATGACAGTTGAATATCCGGTAGATAAACTGAAATCTATTTCTTCACCATTTTTGACCGTTTCTGTATTCTGAAACCTTTGATACACCTCCGTCACCATTAAAGTAATATACTTTTCCATCAAGTACACCATTTCTGTAATTTTTATGGATTGTATTCCATAATTATAATTATACTCAACCAGTGATCCTGTAATAGGAGAGTTACTTTCCAGACTTACAACAATTCCATTGAGTTGGTAGTATTTTCAGATGTGTAGTAATTTCTGCTATCCAGCATTCTATGTTGCTCAGAATAATAATTTTCCTGATGATTTTGGTCTTGTATTTGGATTTATGGCAGCTGGCACTTATTGCATATAATTGAAACAATACGATAATAAGTTTTTCATGAGTTTCGCCTCCTTTCTGTATTTTCAATTATAACAAATAAAAATTATAATTTCATTTGAAATTTTTCAATTAATATTTCTATAATGAAAAATATGATATAATAAATATAAAAACTGTTTGAAAGAGGAATAAATATGAATGAGATAAAACAACGTTGGAAGAAAAGTACTTAAAAATGGAAGATTATTATAATATCTCTTTTGATGTGTTGAAAAGAATATTTAAGCAGAATAAGATGTTATAATAATTTTTATTTTAATTAATATGTCGATGAAAAATTATTGCTGAAAAATATCAGGGATTTCTGAAGTTTCCTGGAAATAACAGGAGCATTTGACTTTTACAGAAGTTAAAAACTACTGGTATTCTGCAAATGCCAGTATAGTATTATCGACTGTTTTCAATTCTTGTTTCTTTAATTATTTTTAAGAAAAGCAGGGCAATTATAGAAGAAGATAAGGGAAAATTTATACAGGAAAACAGTCATGAAATTTTTCATGCTAATTTGTACAGCACTTGCATTATTAATAGTTTTCTGTATTATTGACAGTATTGTGGGCTGCAATTTTTGTAATTTATTTTTCTTTTCAGGAATTGAAAAACTCTCTCTAAAACAATATGAAAGGTATATCATCTATTAATATTTTTATATATATTACAATTTAGCTATATCTATAATTTTTATTTTACAAATGCTATATTTTGTCCAGATGTATTTTTAAGAAGAATAGGAATGTACGAAGTCCTCGTTTATAACTTTCATCTGTGTATAGGCTGAGAATTATACTCCAGTAGCATTACTGGTAATTCTAAATATATTACTTTAACCTTCCTTTTGGTATTTTTAGGTTTTGCAACACTATTTTCAAAAATACAAATTTTTGATAATCATTGTAGCATCAATATTAAACAGTATATTGAGTATATTTTTCATTTTGCTGACAACAGTTGTAGTATTTAAATGTAGAATATATGGATTTAAGAAAAATAAGCAGATTTACTGTTAAAAAGAATTTTTTATTTGAAAAATAACGAAAAATTGTTATTATATAAGTATAATTTTAATTAAAGAGTCGTTATAATTTTAGGAGGATACATGAGATTTTCGATATATTTAAATCAACGGAAGATAATAATAAAAATAATGACATTATAGAAAATGTAGTAGAAGATTCTCTTCCTGAGGTGAGAACCGGAAGAAGAGGAAAAATATCCTACTATGACGAATTTGGTAAAGAACATATAGTAGAAAAAGAAATGGGTAGAGAAAAAGCTGAATCCGATATAAGAAAAATTGGGATAATGTAGAAGCTTTTTATATCCAATTGTTTTGGATGCTTTTTCAAAGGGAGCTTATGCTGAGGTGCAGGAAGCATGCCTCAGAATATATTCAATGGATAAAGATAAGGAGAGAAAAGCAAAATATTCTAGGAACATATTATATAAAAACAGGTGCATATGATCGTGCTATTGAAATGTATAAAAAATACCTTTCTTCAGAAACTGCGACTGAGTCTATATATGTGAACTATGCAACTGCACTGGAAGGGTCAGATAGGACATGGGAAGCGGAATCAATATATCTTAGGGCATTGAAGCTTAACCCAAATTCTGTTGCAGCCTTCAGAAATTATTTAAGCTTATAAGAAGAAAGGAACAAAGGAGTATTTAAAAACAGCTTGAAAAATTTTCTTCTGAAAGAGGCTCATGGAGGCAAAAACTTACTCTGGCGACTGATTATTTTAAAAGAGGGGATAAGGATAACGGTAACATATATTTAAGAGATGCTTTGCGTGAATCAAGCTACAATGCAGAAACAATGGCTGTAGCATCAGGAATTTACAGTATGAATCATTTATTTGAAGAACTTGAGCAATATGTATTTCCTGTTTATATTCTGAAAAAGCATGGTGCTTACACAACTTTAAATATTTTAGAATACTATAAAGTAAAAAGGACTATAAAAAAGGACTTGAACTATGTAAGTTTACTTCAAAATATTCATAGCCTGAATTTTTGATAAGTTTATAGCCTATGAAGATGAGTTTTTAAGAATACTGTTCGGAAGCTGAACAGAATGGCCAGAGAAGGGGGAAGCAGTTTCTTCTACAAACCATCCATTATGGTATTATAATCTCAACGAACCTAACTGGTTATTAAATAATAGTGAAAGAGGTAAACCAAATCTCCTTGTACTGTCTTTTACAGCATTGGGAGAACAGTCTGATTTTTGCAGAAAATCTTGCAGTTTCATTGCCATTACAGTTAAAATGAAACATTACATTATAAAACTAATTTAAATTATCAGGTAGCAATTTATCATAACAAGGATAAAATTTTCGTATCCAGAAAAAATATAGTGTAGATTATATAAACCTTATACAGAATCCAAAATTAGACTATGTTTTATCAGGAAATATAATGAAGGTGCCTCAATAGCTATGAAAAATACGATATTGAAATATATCTTTATGACTATGTAAATGAAGCAAAAAGTAAGACTAGTCAACAAAATTTACGAACAGGATGAACTGTACCAGGTGCAGAATGACATGTTTGATAAATTTAATGAGTTTTTAAATGCTTGAATAAAAACTCATATAAAAATATGAAAAATGACTATGATAATCTGATTTTATCTAGTCAGAAGCTAAAAATTCCTTATGACAGATGAAAGAAATAAAGAATTTCAGGCATGGAGATATAAGAAATTGTCTATTGATCAGATAAAGGTTGTGATTAAATGACCAGAAAAATGATCTGAAAAAAATAAACTTAATTGTACTTTTTATGAACTGAAAAATATAATAGTCAGTTGATTGAAAGGGTCAAAAGCCTCTAATTTATGATATGATATACAAGGAAATCTTTAAAACACCTACATTAAAACTGTTGACACCTATTATATATAACGTATAATGATGAAGAAAACTATAACAGTTACATGGAAGAACTTCAGCAGAATAGTCCTATTTACATAAAAATGGATAAATAAATTTTTAGATTATGTTAACTAGAGGTGTATATGAATATTAATAAAAATATTGGCTATATTTCCAATTGCTTTTGTATTTAATTGCCAATATGTTATTTTATAGTGTTATTTTTCAATCGATTATGTAAACAGAAAAGTCTTTTTATTACAGGCTTTCTGTTTTTATGTGAAATTATATTCTGGATTGTAATTTTATTTTGTAAAACTCAGTAAAAACATGCACAGCAATGGGAAAAATATCTGATTGAAGGAATTTTTCTGCAGGAATTGCAGCTACTGGTATGGGAGAATACTCCTAAATAGTTCCCCTTATGTAAAATGATCTTTTAAATAGCAGTACAACATTAATTTATCTTTTTGGAAGCGGAAGGGTACTAATGCTATTTTGTGGATTTTTGCTGTTTGGTTATGTTTATAAGCCTGTAAACTGGTTAATACGTTTGGTTGCATTTCTAAATATTTTCATTGCATTCTTGATATGGGCTTGATTTTGATAATACCTTTCATCATCAGTCAGAATAGTTATGGGGCTTATAGCAATTATATATATGTGCTGTTTAAAGCAAAATGAAACAAAAGAAGTAAAAATGGAGGAAAAAAATGAAAAGAAAAGCTGATTAAGATGTTATTAATGCTAACATTGATGTCTTTTACAGTAAATAATACTTATTCATATAATTTACTCGGAAAAATTTTAAAACCAAAATCTGATAAGGAAGCAACTAATACAGGTAATTCAAATGGATCTGAGAAAAGTTCTGAGAAAAAGAACAGTAAATAACTCTGCAGGAAGCATAGTACTTGATTCCAGAATATGATTCTGTTGGGTCAGAATTACAGGAAAAGATTTATAATTTTACATTATACAGCACGTTAATAGGAGAAAGTCACTGACAGCACTGACAAAAAATCAGGTAAGTGCACATTTTCTTGTGTCAGATGATAAAGATGATCCGGTTTTTGCACTAGTTCCTGAAGGAAAAAGAGCATGGCATGCAGGTGACAGTGAATGGAAAAATTCAAAAACTTGAATGACAGCTCACTTGGAATAGAAATAGTCAATGATGGAGATGTTTCAGGACAATTTGTTCCATATAAAAGCTTTCAGATAAAAATGTAGCCGTCCTTGTAAAATATCTTGCTGAAAAGTATGATATTCCAGCTACAAATATATATAGCATTCTGACATAGCACCTCAGAGAAAATCTGACCCAGGGACCATTATTTCCATGGAAGGAGCTATACACAAAGTATAATATAGGAATGTGGTATGAGGAAGCTACAAAAAGATCTTATGAAAAATCAGTATTCTTCCGATTAGGTAGTATATCTGTTTCAGAGATGCAAAAAGAACTTAGAAAAAATTTGGTTATTCAATAGAAATAACTAATCAATGGGATAAACAGGCTAAAATGTTGTCAGAGTTTTCCAGCACCATTTCAGACCATCAAAGATATGATGGAGTAATGGATGTTGAAACATACGCTATATTAAAGGCATTAAATGAAAAATACAATAAAAATAAATACTATGAAAGGAGAACAATAACTTAATAAAGGGGAATAAAACTAAATATTGAGTTATTAAACAGTTATGAAATTTTTCAAATAGAATTTTAGGAATGCAGTATTCACCAATAAGAAAAACTGGTTCCACTTATAGACAAAGCAAAAAGAGGGAGTAACAGTATATGAGCTTCATATTGGGCAGCCGGATGTAAAAACTCCAGATACATTTTTTTGAAGGATTGAATAATTTTAAGGAAAAATTGTAAAATATGCCAATTCAGCTGGATTACTGGAATTAAGGGAATCTTTTTCAAAATCTTATGAAAAGAGTGAAATTGATATAACCCAGATGAAATGCTTAGTACACATGGTGGAAGTGAAGCTATACAAATAACATTACAGACTATTTGTAATCCAGGAGATGAAATATTAATTCCTGAACCATATTATACAAACTATGAAAGTTTTTAAAGACAGCAGAAGCAGTTTTAGTTCCGATTGAAACTTCAATTGAAAAACCATTATCATTTGCCGACAAAAAGAAGAAATTGAAAAACTTATAACTCCACGTACAAAGGCAATAATGTTTTCAAATCCAAGTAATCCGACAGGGATTGTTTTTACTGCCAAAGAAGTGGAAATTATTAAGAAATTGCAATAAAGCATGATCTTTGCATTATTTCAGATGAGGTATATAGACAGTTTATATATGATGAAGAAATTGAGTACAAATCATTTTATGACTATACCTGAAATAAGTGACAGAACTATATTGATAGACAGTATTTCCAAAGCACTATAGTGCATGTGGAGCTAGAATTGGTGTTCTGGCTTCAAAAAATAAGGAATTTATTGCTCAGGCATTGAAACTTTGTCAGGCAAGACTATCAGTTTCAACTATAGAACAGATTGCAAGTTCAAACCTGATTAATACACTGGATACCTACATAGACAATGTTAGACTTGAATACAAGGTAAGAAGGGATCTTATGTACAATCACCTGAAGGAAATACCTGGAATTGTTTCATTTAAACCTAGCAGTGCCTTTTATATTGTTGCAGAACTTCCAGTTGACAATATAGAAAACTTTATCAAGTGGCTGCTGACAGAATTCAGATATAAAAATCAGACATTGTCTTTTGCAACAGGACCGGGATTCTATTCTCAGAAAGGAAAGGGAACTAAAGAGGCAAGATTCTCTTTCTGTACTCACAACCTGACTGAAATAGAAAATGGGAATGAAGGTTCTAAAAAGCATTGGAAGCATATAATAACAGATAAATTTTAAGGAATGATATAGATTTGATAGAAAAATATAAAAAGATGCAAAAGAAATTTTGAAAGAATGAATCCAAAACCAGAAAATAAATTATCATACAATATTACTAAACTAGTTGATGACTGGAAAGCAAGTAAGGCCCAAAATACTTATTCATAGCTGTTGTGCACCATGCAGTACATACACTCTTGAATTTCTTTCAGAATATGCTGATGTCACTGTACTTTTTGCCAATTCAATATTCATCCTAAAGCTGAATATGAGAAAAGAGCACTTGTACAGAAGGAATTTATCGATAACTTTTAATGAAAAACGAGGAAATAATGTAGGTTTTATCGAAGATGAGTATAATCCTGCGAGTTTTTTTCAGAAGGTAAAGGGACTGGAAGAGGAAAAAGAAGGCGGTGCCAGATGTACTTCATGTTTTCAGCTGCGGCTTGATATTGTTGCAAAAGAAGGCTCAGGATTTAGGTTATGATTATTTTTGGAAGTGCACTTACACTGAGTCCTAAGAAAAATAGCCAGCTGATTAATACACTTGGTCTTGAAATACAGGAAATATTTGATGTTAAATATCTTCCTTCAGATTTTTAAGAAAACAACGGATATAGCCGTTCTATTGAAATGTGCAAGGAATACGATGTTTACAGGCAGTGCTACTGCGGTTGTATTTTTGCTGCAATGGATCAGGGATAGAGTTTGAATAATTAAGATATTATATAAAATAAAAGAGATATATAAACCTGATTTAACAGTCAATCATATCTCTTTTCCTAATATATTTTGAGTACTACTTATTTTTAAGATGTCTCTTATTTCAGCCAGTAGAGTTTCTTCTTTTGTAGGAACTTCTACAACAGGTGCTTCTTCTTTTTTGCAGTTCTTTTCAGTTTTATTAACTAATTTTACCATTAAGAAAATAACAAAAAGCCATTATTAAAAATTTACTATATTTTTGAATGAAAGTCCCATATAATACAGCAACTTCAGGTGTATCTCCGGAAGCAGGTGTAATTACAAAGTTTCTAGTTGCTAAAATTAATTTTTCCCAATATAATTCTCAAAATAGGCATTATCATATCATCAACAAGTGAAGTTACTATTTTTACCGAAAGCGGCCCTATAATAACCCCAACAGCAAGATCCATTACATTTCCTTTAGAAATAAAAATCTTTAAATTCTTTAAACATTAAATATTCTCCTCTCAAATTTTTCTATTTATTATAATGTATTTTTGATAAAATTACAACAATTAATTATACAAATGTAAGAAAAATTCAAATAAAATTTATGTTTTTATATAAAATTTTTTATAAATTTAGTAAATATTTTTCTTATAAACACTAGGAAAAAGCAAATTTATTATATAATAAAAGGAAATAAAAAATAGAATTGATATATGGAAGGAAACAGTATAAAATGTCAAATCAAAAATAAACGTAATTTTTCTATAATTGCCCATATAGATCATGGGAAATCAACTATTGCAGACAGATTGCTGGAAGTAACAGGAACTGTCACTCAGAGGGAAATGGTGGATCAGGTACTTGACAGTATGGATCTTGAAAAGGGAAAAAGGAATAACAATTAAGGCTCAGGCAGTAACTCTTAACTATAATGCCAAAAATGGGGAAACATATGAATTAAACCTTATAGATACACCAGGTCACGTAGACTTTATTTATGAAGTTTCAAGATCGCTTGCCGCCTGTGACGGAGCACTTCTGGTTGTGGATGCGGCTCAGGGAATTGAAGCTCAGACATTGGCAAACGTATATCTTGCCCTTGAAAATGATCTGGAAATATTGCCAGTTATAAATAAAATAGATTTACCGTCAGCAGATCCTGACAGAGTAAAACTGGAAATTGAAGATGTTATCGGATTACCTTCAGATAATGCAGTACTTGTATCAGGAAAAACTGGACTTGGTATTGAGGATCTTCTTGAAGCTATAGTTGAATATATTCCAGAGCCTAAAGGAGATGCTGGATGCTCCGCTAAAAGCTCTTATATTTGATTCGCATTATGACGATTTCAGGGGAGTAATTACTTACATAAGAATAGTGGAAGGAAAACTGGCCAAAGGTGACAGAATAAAGATTATGTCAACAGACAAGGAATTTGATGTTCTTGAAGTTGGAATTTTCTCACCTAAAATGAAGGAAGTAAAGGAACTGACAGTAGGGTCAGTAGGTTATATTATTACAGGAATAAAGTCAATAAAGGATACACAGGTTGGGGATACAATTACGCATGTAAAAAATCCTACAAATTTACCACTTGCAGGATACAGACCTGCACTAAGCATGGTATTTGCCGGAGTTTATCCAATATCTACCGATGATTATGAGGATTTGAGGGAAGCATTGGAAAAACTGCAGCTTAATGATGCTTCACTGACTTATGTGCGGAAACATCACTTGCTTTAGGATTTGGATTCAGATGTGGTTTCTTAGGACTGCTTCATATGGAAATAATAGTTGAAAGACTGAGAAGGGAATTTAACATTGACCTTATATCGACAGCGCCTTCAGTTAAGTATCATGTGACGCCCGAAGTAGGTGAAATGATAGTTATAGATAACCAGCTGAATTTCCTGCAGGTAAAAAGTATATAGAAGAACCTTATATAAAGGGAACTATTATTGTTCCAAAAGATTATGTAGGAAATGTAATGGAACTTTGTCAGGAAAAGGAGAATATTCCTTAATATGAGTTATCTTGATGATACACGATACAATGATAAGCTATGATTTACCATTGGCTGAAATTGTAATTGACTTCTACGATAAGCTGAAATCCAGAACAAAGGGATATGCTTCATTTGAATATGAAATGATAGGATATAAGGAATCTGATCTTGTAAAAGTAGACATTCTTGTAAGTGGAAATCCTGTGAATGCATTTTCATTTATAGCTCATAAGGATAATGCCTACTACAGAGGACGTTCAATCGTTGAAAAGTTAAAGGAAGTTATTCCAAGACAGCAGTTTGAAATACCTTTTACAGGCGCACTGGAACCAAGATAATAGCAAGGGAAACAATAAAAAGCACTTTAGAAAAATGTACTTGCAAAATGTTATGGTGGGGATATAACACGTAAGAAGAAACTGCTTTGAAAAAGCAGAAAGAGGGGAAAAACGTATGAAGGCTATTGGTAATGTTGAGATACCTCAGGAAGCATTCCTTTCAGTATTGAAATTAAATGATTAAATTCAGCTTCATAAGTTAAATTTTTGGGAAAAAGAGGTTTTAATGGACAGAAATATAATATGATGTGGAGACAAATGGAAAAATTGGAAGTTCCGTTTTATCCATTTCAGCAATAAAAAGTAAATATAATTTTTGAAAAATGAATGGACTAAAGTATCGGAATACAACAGGTTTTATTTTAGAAATGAAGGGAACCAATTGATTTTGGAGCAGTAAATGTCCATGGTCTAACAGATGAGGTTATAAGCTCAAAAAGGCAGGGACAAATTATCCTTTAACATTTAAGGAGGATATGAGCTCGTTTTTCCTGTATTGTCAGGATACAAATCATTTTGTAGCCCATAACATAAGAATTTGACCGTAGTTTTATTCCTTTTCCATTGAAAAATCAGTTTGATACAATGATGGAAAACATAGATATTGTCAAAGCAGGGATAAACCTCAATTATGGAACATATATAGCCCTAAACTGATGGAATGTGCTAAGTTTTATAATGTACCAATGAATGAAGATCAGCTCCATGAAAGTCTTTATGATGTGCTGATTACCTTCAGGGTATTTTATAAAAATGACTAAAAATCCTTTTGGAAAGCCTAGAGTTGAAGAGTTTTTAAAAAAAGACTAGAAATGGAAAAATTTTATATTAAATTCATAAATTTGGAGTAAGTTAAATGGGAATTTTAAATGAGTAATAAAAATGGAATTGTTATCAATGCGGAAAAGTATCCTGAAACATTACAAAGTTTGAAATTTTAGAATATTTTTCAAAAATATTTTCTAGTTTTATAAATGAGAAATGCCTATCAGGAGCACTTTCTCTACGTTGAAGAAAAATACAGGAAAAGAAAAATTTGAGTTCCTCTCAGAATAGATGAAACAGTATCATTTAATGGAAGACTTAATGTAAACTGATAATCAATGAAAAAGCCAAATTTATGAATTTGTACATTTGAAAAATGAACTGATGACTTGTAAAAGTTTTTATTTTATAGTAAGTTTATAAAAATATTCAGGCATTCAGCTGCTTATAAGTACTCTTGATGAACTGGAAGCTTTGGGAATTCAGGAGAAATCATAACTCAGTGTATTTCGAACATAACTGATCCGAAAGCATTACGTAAACTGCTTTCGTATAAAAATATAAAAAGTAAAGATATATAATAATTCCAATGAAAGTTTTCATACAAAAGCTACTTATTTGAGAAGGAAAAATATCATACATGCATAATCGGTTCTTCAAATATAAGCTCGAGTGCCTTGTATTCAGCGGAAGAATGGAATGTAAAAGCTTACGGATAATGACTTCTTTGATATTTATAATCAGTCTTTTAATCAGTTTCAGAAACTATGGAACAGTAATGAAGCTATAGAATTGACAGAGGATTTTGTTGGAAAAATACGAAGAGTATAGGGAAAAATAGACCTCAGAATACTTTTTGATTATAGAAAAGATACAGACAGAAAAGAAAAAGTTTATTCCTAACAGTATGCAGACAGAAATTCTGGAAAAATTGAAAAAGCACAAGGGAATCTGGGAAACAATCGAGGACTTGTTGTGGCAGCTACTGGAACTGGGAAAGACATATCTTGCAGCAATGGATGTAAAAAGAATTCTTTAAGAACAGAAAAATTCAAGTTTCCTATTTATTGCATATAGGGAAGAACTTCTGGAAAATGCCATAAGAGTTTTTCGGATATATTGCATATAGATAAAGAAAATTTTGGAAGGATTTTCAGCGGAAACAAAGGAAGTAGGGCATAATATGATTTTCGCATCAGTCCAGTCCCTCAGAAACTGTTATAAAGATTTTGATTCAGATAAATTTGACTATATTATTGTTGATGAATTCCATCATGCAAGTGCTTCAAGTTATGAAAACAATAATACATTATTTTAAAGTCAGAATTTCTACTGGGATTGACTAGCAACGCCTGAAAAGAATGGATGGAAAAAGATATTCTTGCATTATGTGATTACAATCTTGTGGAAATGGAATGAGAAAAGCCATGGAAAAAGGATCTGATAGTTCCTTCCATTATTTTGGAATAAATGATATACAGTGAGATTATGAGAAAATCCCTATAAAAATGGAAAAATATGATGAAGAAAAATACTTTTCAAAATGATTTGTCTGTTTCCATGAGAACTGACTATATAATCGAAAAAATGGAAAAATTTGGATATGATGGAAAATATATGAGTGGAATAGCCTTCTGTCAGAAATATAAAACATGCATTATATATGAAAAATGAATTTTTAGAAAGGTTATAAATCAGATTATTAACATCTAAAAACAAATTTGACCGAACGGTCAAAATTTTAGAAAGTTTCAGAAATAAAGAAATAGAGATATTGTGTGTGAGTTGATATTTTAAAATGAAGGAATTGATATTCCAGATATAAATTTATTGTCTGTTTTTACGTCAACCCTATCTTCAACAGTATTTATACAGCAGATTGGAAGAGGCTTAGAAAAGTCAGCAGGAAAAAGATTTTGTATACGATTATTGATTTTATTGGTAATCATAAGAAGGATTATCTTATAACAAAAGGTATTTTCAGATGAAATTCATAATAAAAGCTTTTCTTTATGAAAAAGGAAAAGATAATAGAACAGATTAAAAATCAGTTTTCAAATATTCCAGGGTACATCATATATTGAGACTTGATAGAATATGCTCAGGAAAGAATTATTGATAAAATAGAGAAAAATAAATTTTAATTCAGAAATATCTTTAAAGGAAATGTACAATGAATTTAAAAATGATATTGGAAAAGTCACCTGAAGAATTTTTAGAGATTTTCAGATTTTGATTCTAACATAGAATTGTTTGTAGAACTGGTGACTAAGGTTGGATCCTTTTATGAAGCACAAGTTCAGTTTGAAAAACGATAATTTTATAAAATATTATCGGATGAAAAATCCTAAAACAGATTTATTGGCTTATATGGAGAAGAAAATAAGATTGTGCGAACCATTTACCTACTTTAACTGTAAAAATTCTTCTTAAAATCGAAATATGAAGCCAAAAATTTAAGAAATAAAATATATAAATTCTGAAATTTTATTATCCGAATATAAAAAGTATTTTCAATAAAAGATGAATTTAAAAATTTTATTTACTGAAAGAATTTTTAATGAACTTATTGAAGATGAAATTCTTGAAGCTGATTTATATGGATATAAAATATCTAAAAATATGGAAGCTATTTTTACGAAGAAGATAAGAATTTTTGAGAAAAGGTTAATGATTTAATAAACCTGGATCAAATGAATTCAGGAAAAATGATATTGAAAGAGTTTAATGATAATGTATTAATAACTCATAAGGAATATAAACGTATTGATCTGCAGATTCTTCTTGATTCCAAAGTTCCAAAAGGGACATGGCGTGCAGGTTATGCAAATACTGAAAAAGGATATATGTCTTTATTACAAATGATAAATCCCATATTATGCAGTGAAAAACTTAAAATATGACAATTCTCTGCATTCAGATGAAATAATACAATGGATAAGTCAGCCTAAGACTTACCATATCTATCAAGCGTTAGACAGATGTTTATAGCACTAGGGATATGAAAGTTCATATATTTGCAAGAAAATATGCATTTATGAAATGGAAATAAGACTAATCCTTTTATATATTTGGGACAGGCTGATTACTGCAGAAGTTTTTGGGGACAAAGCCTATGACCATTTTATGGAAATTACGGAGAAAACTTCCGCAGGAATTAATTCAGAATTATATAAACTATGAAAAGAGAGGAAAAATGTATTCAGAATTTGAAGTTTTTAATTATATGAAACTATCTTGAACTATAGCTTTTTGCTACATCAGGAGCTTTAAAGGAATAAAATATAAGCTGGATATTTTGGAATGACACTTCTTGCAACAATGACTGCATGTGGTGGAGGAATTATAAGAGATATACTGTTAAATGAAGTTCAAGCACCCTTATCAATCCGGAAGGATTATATGTATCAATTATTACAACTGTTATATTATATGTATTTATGAAAAAGTTCAGAAGATCAATTAAAAATCTAAAAAGTAAAAATGGACGAAAGATACAGAATTATATATGTAGCCAATCTTATCTTTGATTCACTTGGACTTTCTGCCTTTTGCAATAATAGAGCAGAAAAAGGAATAGGATTGAATCAGAATCTTATAACTACTGCAATTTTGGCAACATTGACCGGAGCTGGTGGGAGGGAGTGATAAGAGATATGCTGGTAAGTGAAGTTCCAGCAGTGCTAGGGAAGATATATATGCTGTATTGGCTTTTGAACAGAATGCTATATCATATATTGATAAAAGATCTTCATTTTATGAAGATTTCAACAACAATTTTCATTATTTACAGCAAGTTTATGCATAAGATTGCTTATTATTAAATATAAGATTAATTTACCAGGTGCAGGTAAAAAGATATAATTTAAAAATTAAATTATCGGACTTTAAAAAGGATTCACTAAAGTAAAAAGAATTAAAATGGAGAGAGAAAATTTGAAAGAAAAATAAGATATACAAAAACTGGAAAAACGGATTGAAACATATGAATTCGAAGGAAAGGCTCCATCAGAAAATAATACTTGAAAAAGAACAGTTTTTATAATCATATTAAAAGCTAAACATCCTGAAATAACACTGAAAATAATTGAGGAGGTTCTGGAGGATCCTGATCATGTTACAAAAACAATCTAAGTCACGTAAGGAACATTATTATCAGAAACAGATAGAAAATATGAATTATTTTTATTGTGGTTTCTGATTACGAAATATAAAAATTATAGATTTATACAGACAGCATTTTTCAATAAATAATTTAGATTTTCTGAAGGAGAAAAATATTCATTATAGATATAGTAAAAAGAAGTAGACATATAATTTGTAATAAATTAGTTACATTTTATATGTCTAATTTTTTCATTTTATAAGTCCGATAATGTATGTTATGTATATAATTTAAAAATAAGAAGTTTAAATCACTTTATTTCTCTGATGTTAAACCCTCTATAAAAATACCTAAAATACTACTTTTTCCAAATGTGACAAATATTTTCCAAACTGAAACTAACTGTAAAATGTTATACTAATCATGACCAAAAAGCAATATACTTTTTTCTTCATAAACTCCTTTTAGACTTAGGCTTTATAGCCTAGGGTCTTTTGTATCCTTATGCTTCTTATTTATAGTTTTGCATGAAAAATTGTCAAAATTTGAGATTTGATGCTATAATGACACATGTTATATAATTACTATATACAAATATATACTATATTATAGGAGGATTTTAATGAATAAATTTATAAATGAAAACTTGTTAAAAATGAATACTGAAGAGTTTTTATCTAATATAAAGAAGGGCATTTAATGAAGTTTTTCTGATGGAAATATCGAAAAATAAATCTGATGAACTATCTTTCAGAAAAGAAATGGCTTAATATATATGTGGACTTCTACTCCCCTTTTTATCTGAAAAAGTTAGGGTGGACGTAAGGAAAGTCAGTTTGAAAATTCAGGAAGTTTTTGAGAATTGCCGGAAACTATGGGGGTTCTGTCACACTACACGTACAGGTATTGAAGGGGCACTTGTACTACAGCCACTGACTGAATATGGGAACTCCAGAACAGATAGAAAAAGGAGCTTGAGCTTATATTTAACGGAGAAGGTGGAGGTCTTGCCATAACAGAGCCTGAAACTTCAGGATCAGCTATTGCAAGGAAATGCAATCTTATTACGAATATATAGATGAAAATACTATTCATGTAAAAGCTGATAAATACTGGCAAGGGAAATTCCCAGAGTGATTTTCTTTTAATTGCCGCCAAGGAAAGAAAAAGATGGAAAGCTTTCAAAGTTATAAGCCTTATTTTTGTTCCTAGGGAATATATAACTTATGATGTATTAAATCTGAGGGCTTAAAGCTGTCAGATATGCCGTTAATCTATGTTGATGCAGATATTCCTTCAAAAATATGTTATGAAAACTCTCAAACAAAAGCAAAACAGCCTAAAGGGAATTTCAGAATATTTTTATAAGAAGCCGTCTGCAGCTTGTAGGAATGACTCATGGAGTTATGGAATATATTGTTAAAAATATAGGTAAATATGCAAGAAAGGAAAATTCCGTTTGTTCAGAAGGAAATCTCTGATATTGAAACAGTGTATGGATATCTCAGATTATGTATGATTACACATGTAATAATGTTTCACCTGAAAAGTCAGTTTCTGATAAATTAATGGAAGCTAATATTATAAAAGTCTGGCTACTGAATATACTTATGATGCTGCCGGAAAAGCATCAGAAAGCTTTTAGGAGCCAAAGGTTTTTGAAGCTGGCCATCCAATGAGTAATGTTGCAATTGATTTCAGACCATTTTACTATTTTTGAAGGTCCAAATGATATGCTTTATGCGAAATCTATGATCAGTTTTCAAAGGCTACTCCTGCTGAAAAATCAGAAGGAAAAAGTGAGCAAAAGAACTTACTATTTATGAGAGAATTACTTCGACAAAAGATTTATAAATATATCAGTAAATGACTTTTTATCAGAAGAAAATAATATAACAGACTTCTTAAAAAGATACAGTTTAAGTGAAATTGATCAGATAAGAAAAGTTTTTATAGGGAAAAAATTTTAGTCAGAATTTTCTTCTGATACAGACAAAACCTGAAAAAATATTAAAACATATTATAAAAAGATATAAAAAGATATACTTGATTTTGAATATTACAGTTAAAAATATTATTTAAATAGATGATTTTAAAACATATTTCTCTGCCAGTTAAATGCATAGTTGGCAGTTTTATTCTTTTCATAATGTCTTGTTTATTTTGATAAACCAGATTGACCCTCTATAAAATAAACGAGAAACATTTTTGAGTAAACCGATTTTGACTTTTATCAATATAAAAACTAAACTAAGTTTACATCTAATTTTGAATTTGAGTTGTAAAGTAAACTTTATTAGTTGAGAATACAAAATATACATGTTATCATACTATTCTGCAATACATGATTTAAAACTTATAATTTCAGAATAAGTATATTAAATCATGTTTCTATAAATTTACTGTTTATATTTCTATTTTATTTTTCTTTTTGTTTAGGGCAGCACATATCTTTTATATAAATATAATTCTATAAAAATAAATATACAGCTGCAAATACCAGTACATTAACTAAAATTCCAAATTTTCCTAATCGTGCTATATTAATATGTCTTGATACATGAAATGCAGCTATTGAAAACTGGAAGCTCATAATTAATGAAAACAATATATTTTAGATTATTTATCTTAATATGCCTTTTATTCAAGGATATAAACAAAATAGTGAAAATTTACAAATGCAGCAAATGACGTTGCAAAAGTAGAAGTCCTTTATGAGCATATTGTTTATATAACAGGTTATCTAGCAATATATTACATCCAATACTAATAAAGGAAGATATTACCGGAATCGTACGATCCTTATACACATAATGGCTTCTTGTAAGCAGATGAATCGTTGAGAGTAATCCCAATGCATAAAATTGTAATGTTTCAGTAGTTACTATCACATTCTTTATCAGAAAAAGTTACCTCTTTTATAAATTAATGTAACACATTGCATAACCATATAAAATTACAGTTGATGGAACAATCAGGAATGAAAGCATATTTAATCCCTGCTCCACTACCCTTTACTCTTTCATTTTTACTACTGCACTGAGATAATGTCGGAAAATATTACGACCGATAATGATATTGCGAATACTCAATTGGTAATAAATATAATCTACTTGCATAGTTTAGCACTTGCTGTTCCTGCAGAAAGCTTTGTCTGTAAAATCTGTTATCACTAATCTCGTTAATCTGATATCCAAAAATACCTATTAATGTTGGTACCATAAGCTTAAACATTTCAACTACATATATTGTAAGATTAAAAGTGAACTCATATGTCTTTCATTATTTTAAAAGAAATCTGGGAGCATAATTGCCAGCTGCAATACTCCTGAAAGCAAATATGAAATTCCAAGTCCATAAATTCCCATTTTTCCTAAAATTATTGTACCAATAATGATTGTAAGGTTAAAACAATTCCCATAGGCAGCTACAGCAAACTTTTTATAGTTATTCAGCAGCGATGACACTACACCTGACAAAGCAATAAATAAAAAGTAAAATGCTGTAATCTTAACAGGTTATTTGCTGTCTCAAATCTCTGTGCATCAGCAAATCCGGTTGTTATTTTTAAAATTTGCCATGAAAATACAATAATAATTATTGACATTGTATGTAAAGGTGATAATCAGATTCGAGAACCGAATAAACAAATTCGTTTATCCTCTTTTCCTCTTCTTCAAGTCCACGATTATATATTGAATGAAAACCGTTCCCATCGAGCCTCTCCAAAAGTGGGTGGTAGAAGTTCGGAATCTTGGTCGCACTTTACGCATGCATCAGTTAAACCGGTTGCTCCAAACATATTTGGTAAAGTTATCATTTCACGAATTAGACCGAGCAGTCTACTCATCATATTTATTATCATTACATATAAAAACTTGATTTAAACATTAGCTTTACTTTTCCAATTTTTAATTTATATATATAGAAATTATTTTCCATTGAATAATATCAATTTCTCCACTTTTTAATAATTCCAGCACGCACAAAATAGTTACTACTATTCTTGATTTTGTAAATTTATTTTTAAAAGACTGTTAAATTCTATTTCAGCTTCATTTTCCATTATTTCCTATTTCAGAAAATGCTTCTTCAGAAGAATACTCTCTCCAGATTCAAAACTCATTTTTGGTTCTGATCTTTACTTTTATCAAATTTTTAAAGTTATTCAACAGATTATCAAGAGTTAACATTGACATATCATATTCAAAAGAAACTTCCTGAATATTCTGACTCTGACTATATGAAGATTATATTCTTTTTCATGTTCAGAAAATAATTCAGAAATTTCCTTGAAACATCTTATATTCAATAATTCTTTTTCAAGATCTTCCATTCTTTCCAATTTTCTTTTCCTGATTCAATATTGAGTATGCTTTTATCTCTATGAGATCTGCTACCATTATAAGAAACTCAATTATTTTTAAATTTTCTTCTTATGTTTATTGATGTATTCCAGATAATCATCTATTATTTCGTGAAATATTTATTTCACTTATTTTCATCTGCTCAATTAAATGCAGAAGCAGATCCATAGGACCTTCAAAATTATCTATTTTTACTTGTATCATGATATTTCTCTTTTTTTCCGCCTTGTA